>OFET01000150.1_pt1 | contig 87659 bp, 84 predicted proteins | sample 1521211 | NCBI WGS metagenome assembly OFET01 (sample SAMN03766358, study PRJEB24113) | microbial mat metagenome | isolation source: enrichment culture HLUCC-A from microbial mat sample contains cyanobacterium... | reverse complement strand
GCAGAAATCGATGAGCGACATGGTCCTCACCCTTCCCACGGCACCTTCCGGGTCGCGGGAAGAACTGACACCGAACGAACAGGCGTGGATCGAGTTCATCAGGATCATCTCCTGCGGGAGTGATCCGACGATCACCCCGTCCCGCGTGCGCGCTCTGTGTAACTTTCTGGACGCGGGACGGGGCGGCGGATGAGGAAAAGTCAGCCGGTTCCAAGGGACGGCGAGGCGATGTCAATTCCAACAAGATACCTACGCATTCACCCGGCATCCTTGATAGGGCTTATGGGGGCTTAGAGACTTCCTTCATCGCCAGTATGATCTAATCCCTCGCTTCGTGAATGACCCCAAAAACCGCACGACCCCACGACCCCAAATTTTCCTTCAAGTCATTGATTTATATAGCGCCATGCAGGGTTCGAGTCCCTCCGGGCCTACCATCTCACCCGTTGAAACGAAAGAAACCCCTGCGCAGCAAGGGTTTCCCACGTTTCGCGACCCCACATTCGACCCCGAGACGGACGCGGGTTCACGGCGCGAGCATCGAAGGATCTCCACTACAAGCGCGGGTGGTTCCTCTCATGCCATGATCGACGTCGTCATGCTGGAACCGGCCCCAGTAGCTTCAGAATGCGCTTGCGGATCAACTTTTCTCGCTCGCGAACAAACGCGGGTGGCGCAGACCTTGTCCTTGGCCTTGTGCTTTTCCCGTCACCCTCCGCATCAGCCCCGTCGGGCTAACATTGCGCGGCGGCGGACGGGCGCGGCCGTGACCGTGACCGTGACCGTGACCGTGACCGTGACCGTGACCGTGACCGTGACCCGATGATGCGGCTTTTCGGCCATTGGCAAGCCGGACGGCAACCAGGGCGACATCAGGTCAGGACACGGCTGTCAGTTCAGAAGATCATCGCGCGGATCAGCAAGGCAACCACGGCCAGCGTGCCGACACCTACAAACCACAGAGCGATGAACCACAGGGCTTTCCGCAGAACGTCCGGCATCAGTGATATCCCGTCGCAGGATCGACCTTGCCGCGGAATACCCAGTAAGCATAGCCGGTATAGGCAAGGATCATCGGCACCAACACCAGCGCGCCGGCCAGCAGGAACCACAGGCTTTCATCCGGGGCTGCCACTTCCCAGATCGTGAGGGAGGGGGGAACCATATAGGGATAGAAGCTGATCCCCAGTCCGACGAAGCTGAGCACGAAGAGTGCCAGCGCCGACAGGAACGGCCAGGCGTCGCGCCCTTCGCGCAGACCCTTGTGGAAAACAAAGGCCGCGATCAGGATCAGCGCGGGCACAAAGGCCGAGAACAGCGCATTCGGAAAGCTGAACCAGCGCTCCAGATAGAGCGGGTTGAGGAAGGGTGTGATGAGGCTGACCAGCCCCACCAGCGCCAGCGTCGCACCACCGAGCCAAAGCGAGAGGCGATGCGCTGTCGCCCGCACCGGACCCTCGGTCTTCATCACCAGCCATGTCGCCCCCAGCAAGGCATAGCCCGCGACCAGCGCCACCCCGGTCAGCATCGAAAACGGCGTCAGCCAGTCCCAGTTGCCGCCGGCATAGGCCCGCCCCTCGACGGCGATGCCTTGCACCAATGCGCCCAGTGCCACACCCTGCGCCAGGGTCGCCACAAGGCTGCCGCCGAAGAAGGACAGGTCCCACAGGACCTTCGCCCGTTTCGTGCGCCAGCGGAATTCGAACGCGACGCCGCGGAACACCAGCGCCAGCAGCATCACGATGATCGGCACATAAAGCGCGGGCATGACCACCGCATAGGCCAGCGGAAACACGGCAAAAAGCCCGCCGCCACCCAGCACCAGCCATGTCTCGTTGCCGTCCCAGACCGGGGCCACGGTGTTCATCGCCAGATCCTTCTCGGCCTCGGTCCGCATCAGGGGAAACAGGATACCGACACCAAGGTCGAAACCGTCAAGGATTACGTAGGCCAGCACCGCGAAAGCGATAAGTCCGGCCCAGATAAATGCAAGATCGAACACCATGTCAGCTCACTCCGTCGGGATGAAGTCGTTGTCGGCCGCCGGTGCGGGCGTCACACCCGCCGTCCGCGTCGGGCCAAGATCGCCCATCGGCGGCGCGCTGCCGGGTCCCTTGCCCATCAGCCGCAAAATGTAGAACGTCCCTGCCCCGAACAGCATGAAATAGATCACGATGAAGGCAAGAAGCGACGATCCCACCGCCGCGGCTTCGACAGGGGCCACGCTGTCGTTGGTGGACAACAGACCATAGACTGTCCATGGCTGGCGTCCCACCTCTGTCGTGATCCAGCCTGCCAGCACCGCGACAAAGCCCGCAGGTCCCATCGCGATGGCCGTGCGGTGTAACCAGCGGTGGTCATACATTTTGCCGCGCAGGCGCAGCACCAGCGCCCAGAGGCCAAGCCCCAGCATCGCAAATCCCAGTGCCACCATGATACGGAAAGACCAGAAGACGATGCCGACCGGCGGGCGTTCATCCACCGGAAAATCGGTCAGGCCCGGCAGCGGCGATGTCAGGTCATGGGTCAGGATCAGCGACGAGAGATACGGGATCTCGACCTGGTATCTGACCGTTTCATTGGCCGCATCAGGGATGCCGAACAGGATCAGGGGGGCGCCGCCCTCGGGATGCGGTTCGAAGTGTCCCTCCATCGCGGCCAGTTTCGCAGGTTGATATTCCAGCGTGTTCAGCCCGTGCAGGTCGCCCGCGAAAATCTGTAAGGGCGCCACCACGATCAGCATCCCCATCGCCATCGAGAACATGGTGCGTGCGCCGGCAATGGTGCGGTCGCGCAACAGGTGCCATCCGCCCACGGCGCCCACGACCAGCGCCGTGGTCAGATAAGCCGCCAACACCATATGCACCAGACGGTAGGGGAAGGAGGGGTTGAACACGATCGCCCACCAATCGGCCGGCACGAACTGGCCCACATCGTTGATGGCATGCCCCTGCGGCGTCTGCATCCAGCTGTTGACCGACAGGATCCAGAAGGCCGATCCAAGCGTGCCGATCGCCACCATCAGCGTGGCCACGAAATGCGCCCGCGCGCCGACCTTTTCGCGCCCGAACAGCATCACGCCCAGAAACCCGGCCTCAAGGAAGAAGGCCGACAGCACCTCATAGCCCATCAAGGGTCCGATCACCGGCCCTGCCCTGTCGGAAAACACCGACCAGTTCGTTCCGAACTGGTAGGACATGACGATCCCCGACACGACACCCATGCCAAAGGCCACGGCGAAGATCTTTTTCCAGTAGTTGAACAGCGTCAGGTAGACCTCGCGCCCCGTCCACAGGTGCGACCCGTTCAACACCGCCAGATAGCTGGCAAGGCCAATGGAAAAGGCCGGAAAGATGATGTGGAACGAGACAGTGAAGGCGAACTGGATCCGCGCCAGTTCGATGGCATCGAAGCCGAACATGGGCTTGCCCTTATATTGATATAGTTTCAATGAATGAATATACCCTTCCCGAGATACATTCAAGTTTCAATATAAGACGAGTTGTCACACCTGCCGCGGAGAGCGACTTGAAACTGACCAGCTATACCAACTATGCCCTGCGGATCCTTCAGATGGCAGCGATCTGCGCGCCGCATCTGGTGCGGATTGACGAGGTGGCGCAGGCGCACGGTATCAACCGCGCCCATCTGACCAAGATCGTCCACCAACTCGGGCAGGCCGGCTATCTGGAAACCGTGCGCGGTCCGCGCGGCGGTCTGCGTCTGGCGCGTCCGGCCGACGAGATTCTGGTGGGCGACGTGGTTCGACTGACCGAAGGGCCACTGGATGTGGTCGAATGCTTCAGCGCCGATCGCAACAGCTGCAAATTGCGTGGCATCTGTCAGCTGTCGACCAAGCTGCAAGAGGCGACACTCGCCTTTATGGCGGTTCTGGACGGTCTGTCCGTGGCCGAGATCGCTTCGAACCGAACAGATCTCCTGGCGCGAATGGGCCTGTCTGAGTTGGCGACCTGACGGCTGAGTACCAGCCGCGCCTGGGTAAGGGTCCTCAGGTGCGGCCCGGTGATCACAGCGGCGCGCCCTATCCCGGCGTTGCGGCCGATCTCGGGAACTGGCGTGCCTTCCTCGCCCGGCTTCAAAGTGAACGCCTTCGGCGCGTCGGTGAATTCTGATGCCGTCATCGTTCACAGCGCCTTTCCCAGCCAGGAAAGCCTTGCACCCCAGGAATGCCCGCTGTGGGCCGTTCCCGTCGATCATGATTACCATCTCATCGAACCCGGAAGGTTCAGACGCCCCCAACCGGCTGGGACAAGCTGGACCCCCTGCACCAAGCACGGATTCGCATGGTGGCCGTGATGCGCGTTTCAGTCGATCGATGCCTTGATCCCGATCCCGCGCGCCTTGGCACGATCCAGGCAGTGCATGGCGCAAGCCAGATCCTGCGCAGCGATGCCAAGCGAGCGATAGAGCGTGATCTCGTCACCCCCGCCGCGCCCCGGCCGCGTTCCAGAGAGAACTTCACCGATCTCGGCGCGGACATGATCCGGCGTGATGCATCCGCTGTCGATCGCCGCGATGATCTCACCGGCCTGGGCAAAGGTCGAGGGGCGATAGTCAACGAACAGCGCCGCGCGCACCACCAGGGCCACGTCAATCTCGCGCTTGGACGGGACCGATGCGCCGACCACGTTCAGATGCGTGCCCGCATCGACCCAGTCGCCGCACAGAATGGGCGTGGCCGCTGCCGTGACCGTGCAGACGATATCCGCACCGGCCACCCCCTGGCGAATCTCGGTGCCAGGCTCGAACGCGACGGCCGGATAGGCCGCGCGCGCGCCGGCCACGAAATCGCGCGCAGCCTCGGGCCGGCGCCCGATCACGCGCACCGTATCAATGGGGCGCACGGAAAGCATGGCATCAAGATGGTGGCGCGCCTGTTCGCCCGTGCCGATGATCGTCAGGACCCGCGCATCCGGGCGGGCCAGCGCCTGCGTCGCCACGCCGCTGGCCGCCGCGGTGCGCAGTGCCGTCAGGAGACCCGCATTCATGACCGCCACCGCTTCGCCGTGTTCGGAATCGAACAGGACCATCGCCCCCTGATGCGATGAGCGCCCGCTGGCCGGGTTGCCCGGAAACAGGCTGACAAGCTTGATCCCGTAGCAGGCCGGGTCGGCCATGGCGCCCGGCATCATCCCCATGCGGTTCTCGCCCCCGACGTCGATGATCGTGCGCAGAGGCAGGGTTGCGCCCCCTTGCGACACCGTCTGCATGGCGCGGGCAACGACCGCGATCGCCTCTGTCATCGGCAACAGTGCCGCGACATCCGCCTGAGAGAGGACGATCATCGCACACGCACCTCGCCTTGGCCCCAGTCCGCCCCGTCGGCTACGAGGCCAAGCTGTTCTTCCAGCAGCGCCGTATACAGCCGGGGACGCACCACATAGGGGAAATGCCCGCCCCAGGCGAAACGATAGGCAACTGACGGGGCCAGACGCGCGCGCACTGCCGCGCGCATCGGCGGCGGGATCAAGGGATCGTCGTCGCCCTCGACCGTGACGACCCGTGCGCGCGGCAATGACAGCGCCGGCAGTTCCGGTCCCTCCTTCAAGGCCTTCAGGCGCATGCGCAGCTCGGACTCGGGAATGCGCCCGCCCACCTCGGCCAGAAGCAGCGCGACCAGATCGGCCTGGTCGGGATGCGTCTCGGCCCAGGCCTTGAGCCCGTTTCCGAAACCCGCGCGCAACTCGTCGATCGGGCCATTGTCGAGATCGGAACTATAGGGCGGGCGATCGCGGATCTCAGCCACCGAGTGCAGCGTGTTCGCGGCGATCATCCGATCAACACGCCCCGGATGGATGGCAGCAAAGTACTGCACCACATACCCACCCAACGAAGAGCCCAGCAAGGTTGCCTGTTCGATCCCGCGCTCATCCAGAAGTTGCGCGATGTCATCAGCCCATTGCGCGACACCGCCTTCGGCCGGATAGGCCACGGCAAGAACGCGCGCACGGTCTGTCAGGGCCTCGATCTGCTGCCAGAAAATGTCTGCGCGCCCCAACGTGCCGGGAATCAGCACCAGCACCGGGCCTTCGCTGCCCGCCTCGATCAGGCCCCATTCGTGCCCGCCAAGGCGGATGCGGCTTTCGGGGTGGTATTGGGCGAAACGGTTTCGGTCGGCGATCAATGCATTGCTCATGAAAACGGATTCTCCACTTTCGGCCAATAGTTTGGCGCGCGCCTGGTATAGGGTATGTTGGCATAATCGGGTGCGATCGTTCCGGGCGTGGCCACATGAATGATCTTGGACGCCATCGGTGCAAAGCCCGCGTGAAAATGCTGCGAGGATTTCACGCAGACAATGGCCTTGTCCGCCAGTTCGATGCCCAGCCCGGTGAAGGCCTCGGGGTGAAAGGTCTGTGTGCGCTGGTCGTTGATGACGATGTCGATGCCGCCGGTCCGCAGCCAGGCCGCGCCGCCCAACGGGACCGACAGATCGCCAAATCGCTGCGTCAGCCCATCGGCCAAACGCATCACCGTAACTTGCAGGTCCAGCGGCCGGCCCGACATGGGGCCACATTTGCCCCCAAGCCTGAGATCAAGCGTGGCCCCCTCGCCCGCCTCGCGGCAGATGCGCAGCGCCATCGGATCCCAGTAAAGGCCAGTCACGACCCGGTCCATCCCCCGCTCAAGAATCGCCGCCAGAAGAAAGGTCGCGTCCCCCGGCGCGCCGCCGCCGGCATTGTCGGACACATCGGCCAGCACAACCGGCCCGTCGCCTTGGGCCTGCGCCTGATCGAGCGCCGTTTCGATATCGGGATGCGGGCGCAGAAGACCATGGCGCATCGAAAACAGATGCCGTCCCAGTTCGCGCGCCTGCCGATCCGCCAGTTCCGGATCGTCATCGGTAATTGCCAGCATCCTTGCCCCGGTGCGCGGATGGTCGCCCCAGGGGAAACCATGCGCCAGCGACAGCGACAGGATTCCCGGCACTGCCTCGCGTTCGATCAACAGATCCACGAAGCCGCGCATCGGCGGATAGGGCGTATGCATCGCGCAGATCATGCGGCAATCGAATGTTCGCATGACCGGGTTCGTCAGGCCCACGGCTGCATCGGCGGCCAGCTTGAACAGCTCTTCGGCGCGCGGGGCGACATCGACATGCGGATATTCCTTGTACGCGACCAGCGCCGTGGCGTTGTCGAGCATGGCATCGGTCAAGTGGCAATGCGGGTCCAGAAGGCCGCCGATCACCGCCTTTGGCGCGATCTGGCGGATATGTGCAATAAGATCGCCTTCGCAATCGTCGCAACCATCAGCGATCATTGCGCCGTGCAGGCCAAGCAGAACGATATCGACCGGCATCGCCCGCCGCAGATCGTTGAGGATTTCGTCGCGCAACGCCTCATACACCGGTTGCACGGTAGGCCCGGCCGGTTGCGCAAAGGCTGCAAGGCTTTCGGCCACCTGCCAGCCATTGGTTTCCGCGCGCTTGCGCCAGATGTGCAAGGGGCCGGTCCAATAGGTCGGCGGTGACTGTGTTGCGGTGCCGTGGTGAATGACCGATTCGTCAAACGCCTGCCAGCCGGTCGGCATCGGCGAGAACGAATTGGTTTCGGTGACAAGGGCGGCGATAAAGATTTTCATGGGGGTCCGTCTGTCGTTGCTGCCGCAGGCTCATTGATGTTCGGTCGGATCGGCGTCGCGCGCGCGCATCGCCTCGATCGTCATCGCAAGGGCATGAAACAGGATCAGCGCCGACATGACCGCAAGGGCCGCGGCGATCAGGCTCATGGGCACGCCCAGCGCCTCGGAGCTGCGCCGCGCGCTTCGGGCGATGTGACCGCGACTGGCATCCATCCCAGGCCCGAAGATCCCGTACCACAAGAGCGGGCCAAGGAATGCACCAGACGCAATCAGCGACAGGAATGCCCCGGCGGCCCGGATGCCGCGACCGGCGGTTGTCGGCAATTCGACCAGCCGGGGATCGACCAGCCGGCGAAACGCCACGCTGGCGCCAAGGCATCCGGCCCAGATCATGGCATAGCGCGCCAGTTCTTCGGTCCAGAACGGCGGCTGCGCAAAGACGTAGCGGCCGATGATCTGGATGACGACCGCCGCAACCATGACCACAATGCCCAGGATGGCACCGCCGAGCGCAAGGCGCTCGGCGGTGTAACTGGCACGGGTGATGGCCGTGTCGGTCATTGGCGGGTCGCCTCGGAAACCGCCTCGAACGTGTCGATATGTTCCTCTGGCATCAACTCGCCCCAAACGGTGCGGGCACGCTGGCGGAACTCTTCAAGCGCCTCGTCCGACAATTCGGTCACGGTTACGTCCCGTTCGCGCAGTTGCGGCACCTCCGTGCGCGAGATTTCCAGCGTCCAGTCGCGGTTGCGCTCGGTCGCATAGGCCAGCGCGTCATCGACCGCGGCGCGGGTCTCGTCGTCAAGACCTTCATACCAGTCGCGCGACATCAGAGCCGAGCGAACGCCATAGCCCGCGCCGACATCCGAATAGTGGTCCAGAAAATCGGTATGCTGGAAGATCAGCGCGACAAGCGCGGGGTTCAGATAGCCGTCGACCACCCCGCTTTGAACCGAGGTGGCGAATTCGGCCATATCCACCACGACGCCCTGGGTGCCCCATGCCTCGAACAGGGCAACCTGGCTCTGGTCGATCGCGCGCAGACGCAAGCCCTCAAGGTCATCGACGCTTTCGACCGGGCGTTCGGCATTGAAGATCCCGATCGGGCCGCCGACACCGGTCAACGTTGCCAGGATCAGCCTTTCGTCAGCCAGAGTCTCGTTGATGCTGGCAACGATGCTGCCTTCGTCGATGGCGCGGAACATGTGTTCCTGATCCTCGAACATGTAGGGAGTCATGAAGCCCAGCACCATCGGCTCGAACTGGCGCACCATCACGAAGTTGGTCAGCCCGACCTCGATCAGCCCTTGCGACATCTGGTCCACCACATCCGGGTCAGGCCCAAGCGCGCCACCGACGGCAACCTCGGCCTCGATGTCGTGCTCGGCCAGCCGTTCCTTGAAATCCTCGGCGAAATGCCAGTCGGCGCAGGCATCGACCGGGGGGCACCCCACCGCGACACGCAGGTCGGCGGCGTCTGCCGCACGGGCAAGGCCGCAGGCGGCGGCCAGGCCCAGAACGGCGGGAATCACGAAATTCGGAATGTGTTTCATTGTCATTTTTCCTTCCTGTTGGTTGTCGTCTAGTCCCAGAGATCGAGCGCGCGCGGCAAGGCAAGGACGATGTCCGGAAATGCCGTCAACACCCCCAGCACCACGACCTCGACGGCGATGAACGGCATCACGGCGACGGCCAGTGTGGCATAGGGAACCCGCGCCACCGTCGCCACGATCATCAGGCATGCGCCGAAAGGCGGCGTGATCAGACCCAGTGTCAGCGTGAAACAGATCAGAATCCCCAGATGCAGCGGATCGGCCCCAAGCGCCACGGCCGCCGGGGCGACCAGTGGCACGAACAGCACCAGGGCCATCGTGACATCGATGATCATGCCCATCACCAGCAGCAGAACCAGAAGCGCGACCAGGTATCCGGTGGCCGAAAGCTCCATCGCCGCCACAACGCCGGTGATCGCGGCCGGTGCCCCTTCGATCGCCAGCAGATACCCCGCTGCCGACGATGCGAAGAGGATCGCAAAGATCGCACCCGTCAGGATCGCCGTGCGCTCCAGCGCACTGAACACGATCGCCTGGACCCTGCGCCACAGCATCCGCCCGGTCAGCCCTTCGTCCTGGTTCAGATACAAGGCCGACAGACCGGCCGCGGCCAGAACCGCGATCACGGCGGATTCGGTCGGCGTGGCGACACCGAACACGATCCCCGACACGATCACCACGGGCAGGATCAGCGCTGGAAGGGCGCGCAGGATCACCTGCCGGCCGGCGGGCGCGTCCTCGGGCACACCGCGCGGATGCCCGTCACGCCAGGCGAAAAAGACATTCGCCGCGATCAGCGCGGCACCAAGCAACAGTCCCGGCAAAATGCCGCCCGCAAACAGCGCGGCGACCGACACGTTCATGAACGCACCGTAGATGATCAGGATGATGCTGGGCGGGATGATCGGGCCAATCATGGCCGATGCCGCGGTGATCGCGGCGGCATAGCGGCGGGTATAGCCCCGCTCCTCCATCGCCGGCACAAGCGTTGTCGACAACGCAGCCGCATCGGCCACGGCCGAGCCTGATATGCCGGCAAAGAAGACCGATGTGCCGACATTGACATTGCCCAGTCCACCGCGCGTGTTGCGAAAAATGTGACCGGCCAGATCAATCAGGGCCCGCGTGACCCCTGATCGGGTCATCATTTCAGCCGCCAGGATGAAAAGCGGCATGGCAAGGAATGTGAAACTGTCCACCTGACTGATCAGGCGCTGCGGCAGCGCCGCCAGATAGCGTTCCTGCCCCATGACCACGAAGGCGCCGGTAGCCGCCGCACCGAAAACATAGGCCAGGGCCGCGCCCAGACCCAGCGCGATCGCGGCAAATGCTGCTAGTCCCCAGGCCATGCGTCACTCGTTCAGGTCGATAGGTGCTTCCATCATCGAGCATTGCTTCCTATAAGAAGCATGTCAACCGTCTCGGCGGCGGTCCGTCGAACAAGATGCAGCGAGCGACATGACGATGAAGCGAGCGACATGACGATGAAGCGATCAGAGCCGGGCGGCGCCGATACCGAAAGCCAGAAAACAACTTTCTCCAGCAACTTGCTGGAGGTGCGGCTGGCGGCCGGAATGTCGCAACGCGCGCTTGCCCGACGCGCCGGTCTGGCACCGTCGAGCATTTCCAAGATCGAGAATGTCCAGGTTTCGCCAACCTATGACGTCATGTTGCGACTCAGCGAGGCGCTTGACGTCGATCTGGCACGACTTTTGCACGAGGCGCCGGGCGGCGCGTCCGCTCCCGAAGCCACCGCACGCCTGGTGGTCGAGCGCAAATCCGAACAGACGCGCCATCCAGCCGGCCATTACGATTATACCCCGCTGACCATGGCCCTTGTCCGCCGGATCATGGACCCGACCCTGATCCATGTGCGTGAAACCAGTATCGACGCCTTCGACGACTGGATACGCCATCCCGGCGAAGAATTCGCGCTGGTGCTTTCAGGGTGCGTTGTCTTGCATACCGAACACTATGCCCCGGTCACGCTGACGCAGGGCGATGCTGTCCACTATGACGCCTCGATGGGGCATCTGTTCACAAGCCCCACCCCGGTCGCGACAATCCTCAACATCACCGCACATGCTGACGACAAGGCCCAGCGCTGGCGTTGAAACGCGGGCGCAAGCGTTTGTCGGTGCGGCTTATGCGGTGCCGCCGACCGATACCAGGATCAGGAACAGCAACGCCGACAGCAGCGCCGCCGCCGGAACCGTGATCACCCAGGCGGCCAGGATCGTCAGCAGATGGACCCTCCGCACGACCTTGCGGCGCGTGCGCTCCTCGATCGGCAGCGCAAGCATCTCGCGGTTCTCCTTGAGAACCTTCTGGTGATACCATTCGCGATAGAAACCGACGCCAAAAATGCCACCGATGGCAATATGCGTCGAACTGACCGGAAGCCCCAGCCACGAGGCGATGATCACCACGACCGCGGCAGCCAGCGCGACACAATAGGCGCGCATCGCATTCAGGCGGGTGATTTCGGAGCCAACGATATTGATCAGCTTGGGCCCGAACAGGATCAGCCCCACCGACAGTCCGACCGCGCCGATCACCATGACCCAGATCGGAATTTCCACGCTTTCGGCGGCGCCCCCTTCCTGCACGCCATGAACGATCGCGGCCAGCGGCCCGACGGCATTCGCCACGTCATTGGCACCATGCGCAAATGACAACAGCCCGGCCGAGAACACCAAAGGGATGGCAAACAGGGTCTTGAGCGACTTGTTGCGGTTTTCCAGACCCCGCGCCTGTCGGCGGATCACGGGGCGCATGACCAGCGCCAGCGGAATGCCGAGGGCGACCCCGATCAGCGCGGCCTCGGCCAGGTTGAAATCGACGATCTTCGAGACGCCCTTGAGCGCCATGTAGGTCGCAAAGACGCCCCCCATCACGCCGATCAGCACCGGAACCCAGGTGCGCGCCGCCGCGATCTTGTCGTCGCGATAGATGATGCGATTGTTGATGATGGCCAGAAACAGCGCCGCGATCGCCCCGCCCAGAACCGGCGAGATCACCCAGCTTGCGGCGATCTTGCCCATGGTCGCCCAATTGACCGCCGCGAACCCGGCCGCCGCAATGCCCGAGCCCATCACCCCGCCGACGATGGAATGCGTGGTCGAGACCGGCGCGCCCAGCCAGGTCGCCAGGTTGATCCACAGCGCGCCGGCCAGAAGGGCCGCCATCATCGCCCAGATGAATACGCGTGGCGCCGCCACGCTTTCGGGCGCGATGATCCCGCGCGACACGGTGCCGATCACGTCGCCCCCGGCCAGTAACGCACCGGCGGTTTCACATATCGCGGCAATGATCAGCGCGGCGCCCAGGGTGACGGCGTTCGAGCCGACAGCGGGTCCCATGTTGTTGGCCACGTCGTTTGCGCCGATGTTCAATGCCATGTAACCGCCGATGACAGCCGCCGCGATGACGATAAGCGCGCCCGGCTGCGCACCCAGAAAGGCTGTCGCCACGACCGCCACCAGAACCAGGAACGCCAGCGCCAGACCGGGTGCGATCAACGGGCGGGCGGTAAAGACCAGGGCCTGTTCCAGCAGGCTGATACGGCCAAGATCCTTGTCGAGGGTCTTTATGCCCCTGGCATTGGGGTCGGCTGGCGTGGGCATCGGCGGGCTCCGCGGCTGTCATGGAACTGTTACAATCGCGGCCCTAAAGGCTTTCCCCAAGACATTCAACGAAACAATGGAAACATTTGCGCTGGTCAGCGGGTCTTCGCGCTGCACAAAGGCGTCAGAGCGACAGCAGAAGCGTCTTCAAATCGGGCTCTTTCACGCGCCTTGCGGCGTCGTCCAGCAGCATCCATCTGCGCTTGCGGCGGTCGCGTTCGGGCCAGTCCTTTGCCAGATCGGCCACGGCGATGCGAAACACCTCGACCCGACATGCCACGGGCAGACCGCCCGCGCGCTTTTTTTCATAGGTAAAGAAGCCGATCGGGCTTTCTTCGGCCTTGCCGATCACGCCCGCCTCTTCCCAGGCTTCCTGTTGCGCGGCACCCGCCAGCGAGCGGTTCCGCATCGGCCAGCCCTTTGGCAGGATCCAGCGCCCGGTATCCAGGCTGGACACCAGCAACACCTCGCGCCCGCGCCGCCCCTCGCGCAGGCACAGCGCCGCTGCCTGAATGAACTCGGGCCGCTTGAACACCGGCTCGATCAACGACACCAGCGTCTGAAAGGGGGTCTGTTTCATGGCCTGCTCGTTTCTTGATTTGCCCGTTTCGGGCTTATTCCGCGCTTGTCCCACGCTAACATTCATATTGCGCCTAGTCTTCGGCCGGATCAACCCTGCCGCGCAACGCCTTGACCGTGCCGCGCCGGTTCTTGGTGTCGATCCGGCGGCGCTTGCTGGAAAGGGTCGGGCGTGTGGCGATCCGCCGCTTCGGCGCCACCATCGCGCGTTCGATCAGTGCAACCAACCTTTCGCGCGCGATCTCGCGGTTTCGGGTCTGGCTGCGGGTCTCCTCGACCCGGATGACCACGGCCCCGTCCAGGGTCCAGCGCCGCCCCGCCAGTTTTTTCAGGCGGGACTTGACGGCGGGCGGTAATCCCGGGCTGCGCGCTGCCTCGAAGCGCAGATCAACTGCGGTGGACACCTTGTTGACGTTCTGCCCACCCGGCCCTGACGAGCGGGTGAAGTTTTCTGTCAGTTCCCAATCGTGAATGATGATCTGATCACCGATGCGCAACATCGCAAGCATTCCGAACATGACAAAACGGGAAATTCGAAAGGGCCGCCCGGATATGGACGGCCCTCACGAGCTTTCAGGAGATGGCCCGGTTAGAGACCAGGCTCAACCAGAGGATTCGCAGCCAAGGGCTGCCTTCAGCTGACGCCCCCTCTGACTGTTCCGGCACCTCTCTCCAACATCACTCTCGACACTGGACCACCTCCTTTCATTGGGTTGCTGTTAGGAGTATCGTGGCACATATTTTGTGTTTGTCAAAAGCTTTTATGCGACTGGTAGCATCAATTTTCGCACGATCACGCGAAACGGCGCCAGGGCCAGCATCGCCAAGGCCAGTTTGACCAGCCAGTCCGCCACCGCCATGCTGACCCAGAACGGCGCAACAGCGCCCCAGCCCAGCAGCGGCGAAGGCTCGGCCGCCCAGGACACGTCGTTGCCGGGTTCAAGAAAGGTCAGGCTGGCGGCGAAGGCGATAGAGAAAAACAAGGCCGTGTCCACGCTGGATCCGACCAGCGTCGAGGCCAGAGGCGCCTTCCACCAGCGCCGATCGCGCAAGCAGTCGAAGATCGCAATGTCCAGCATCTGCGCAACCAGGAACGCAAGGCCCGAGGCCAGGGCAATACGCAGAGTCACGAGCGGGCCGAACTCGCCCACGATCTGGGTGCCGACCAGCGAACAGGCGACCCCGGTGACAAATCCCGCCCAGACAACGCGGCGGGCGGCTTGGGGGCCATAGACCCGGTTCATGACGTCGTTGACAAGAAAGGCCAGCGGATACGTCAGCGCACCCCAGGTCAGGTAATCGCCCAGAAGGAACTGGACCAGGATATTCGAGGCCACGACGATCGCGGCCATGGCAATAATGCCGGGCAGATAAGTTCGGGACATGATGTGTTCCGTTTTGACAAGGTGGTCGGAGACTTGATCCGGCCCGAATGCCGGATGCGGCCTCAATAAGCGTTGCCATTGTGCTGCGCAAGCGAACACTTCGCCACAAGTCCGCGATTGCCGCTTGGCCCCCACAACCCTTCATGGCAGGGGTTGGCCAAACGCAATCGGAACGTGCTGTCACAGATAGATGCCGGAATCGCACTGAAAATGTGATGAACACACGTATTGTTGCGAAATTTCGCCCAAAAATAACCGTATTTTCCCGGCTGAGTCCGACTATGTGAACCTAGGCAGGCAGCGTCGGTGGGCAAGAGAACTAGTCATCACGGATCGGACCGATCCCGGCACATCGCGGCGACGCATATGGCCGGGCGGGTCAGAGCAGGACAACGGAATGCGCTCAGGTAAGGCCAGAAAGAAACCGGCAGTACAAAACCGGCCCGATGCAAAGGGCCGGGTCGGTCTGGCACGGCTTGACCAGCGCGGGCGCATTCTTTCGGCCGATCCGACGCTGGGGGCGCTCTTGGGCTTTTCGGACGACGCGTTCAAGCACATGGCGCTGGGCGATATTGTGCATCCTGACGACCGCACCCAGATCAATCGCCTGCTGCGCCAGATCGTCAGCGGCAAGAAGCGGGGCTTCGCGGTCGAGGTTCAGGTTCTGCCCAATGCGGGAAACCCGATCTGGGCCGTTTGCCAGGTCCTCGCCATCTGCGACGGCAACGAGGCCAGCAAAAACCCGACCCTGATCATCAGCGAATTGCCCGGCTATGCCGAGACCGTGTCGGCCTTGCGCGCAAGCGAGGCGCGGCACAAGACGCTCTTGTCCAATCTTGCCGGTGTCGCCTATCGGTCGGTGCCGAAGGGTGATGACGATTTCGAACTTGACTACGTCAGCGATGGCACGCGCGACCTGTTCGGTGTGGACCCCGAGGACATGATGAGCGGCAAGGTCAAGCCCGCCGACGTTGTCCACCCCGAAGATTTCGGCCCCATGCGCGATGCCACGATCCGGGCGATCCGCGAGGGCCGTATGGCCCGCAACGTGTTCCGGGTGCGCGCCGCCGACAACAGCTATCGCTGGGCGCTGGAGACCGTGCGCGCCACGCATGACAGCGAAGGCCGGCTTGAGGCCATCGAAGGCTTCATCACCGATATTCACGAACAGAAACTGATCGAGGAACGGCTTCTCCATAGCGAGCGCGCGCTGATCGAAAGCGAGCGCCAGCACAAGGCACTGTTGTCAAACCTGGTCGGTGTCGCCTTTCGCATTGGCATTCATGGCGAGGATACGTGGCTTGAATACGTCAGCGACGGCGCGCGCGATGTGTTCGGTGTGGAACCCGCGGACCTGATGAGCGGGCGGGTCACGATGGAGGAGTTGCTGGACGAGGCGGATCGCGATGCGCTGGAAACCAGCATCGATGCGGCGATCAGCGCAAGTTCCGCCTCGCGCAACCTGGTGCGCGGCCGACAGCCCGACGGCAGTTTCCGCTGGATGGTCATCACCATGCGCGGAATTCTGGATGATGACGGCGAGGTCGAGGCCATCGAGGGCCTGATCACCGACATACATGAGCAAAAGGAGATCGAAGAGCGTCTCTTTCGCAGCGAACGGCAGTTGCGCGAGGCGCATGAACTGGTCGGCCTGGGGCGCTGGGAACTGGATTTTGTCACCGGCGAATTGACCTGGTCGGATGAGACCTATCGCATTTTCGGGCAGGATCCGGCCAGTTTCACGCCCAGTCTGGACGCCTTCAAGGACTCGGTCCACCCCGAGGATCGTATGGCCGAAGATGGCGAGCGCGTCATCGCACTGACCGAGCAGAAGCCCTATGACTCGGTCCATCGCATCATCCGCCCGGATGGCGAGATCCGTTATATCGCCGAGCGCGGCGAGACCATCTTTGATGATGAGGGCAATCCGCTGCGCACCATCGGCACCACGCTGGACGTGACGGACCTCAAGCGCGTCGAACAGGCCCTGGTGGAGGAACAGGCCTTCAAGAACGCGCTGCTGGAGACATCGGATTTCGCCGTCATCGCCTGCGATGAGAACGGAAACCTGAAGATGTTCAACCGCGCTGCCCGCGAATGGCACGGCATGGACGCCTTCACCGTCCCGCCCGAGGAATGGACCAAGCACTATTCGCTGTATTCGGCCGATGGCACCCGACCGCTCAAGACCGGGGCAATCCCGTTGATGCGGGCGTTGCGCGGCGAAACGGTGCGTGATGCGGAAATGGCGATCATGCGGCCCAACAAGCCGCCACGGTTCATCGTCTGCAATGGCGCCCCCCTTTATGACGGCGAGGGGCGCAAGCTGGGCGCGATGGTGATCATGCGCGACATTACGCGCCAGCGCCTGACCGAGGCCAATCTGCGCCAACGCGACGCGATCCTGAGCGCGGTCGCCTTTGCCGCCGAGCGGCTTTTGACCACCTGGGACTGGGAGCAGGAGATCGACACGATCCTGTCGACGCTGGGGCAGGCCATGAACGCCGGCCGGGCGTATGTCATGCGCGCGCAGCTCGACAACCACGATCACATCATCGCCAAGATGCTGTACGAATGGTGCGCCCCCGACGTCGCCCCGACCTATGTCTGGACCATGCCCAAGGGCTTCGACATGATGGAGTCGGGCCTGGGCCACTGGGCCGAGAGGATGCAACTGGGCGGCGTGATGCAGACGCGCTCGCGCGATTTCCTGCCCACCGAGCAGGCGATGATGGAGCCCGACAATATCAAGGCGATCATCACCATTCCCATTTTCGTGCATGGCGCCTGGTGGGGCTTTCTGGGCTTCGACGATTGCGCGAACGACCGTCACTGGTCGCTGGCCGAACAGGAGGCGCTTCGCGCCGCGGCGAACACCGTCGCCTCGGCCATCGAGCGCCGACGCCAGCAGGAAGACCGTATGGCGCGGGTCGTCGCCGAAGAGGCGAACCATGCGAAATCGGCATTCCTGGCCACGATGAGCCATGAAATCCGCACCCCGATGAACGCGATCCTGGGCCTTTCCGAGGTTCTGGATCAAAGCCCCCTGTCCGACGAGCAGTCAGACCTTCTCAACGGTATGCACGAGGCCGGGCGCCACCTGCTGAACCTGATCGACGACATTCTGGACATCTCGAAGATCGAGGCCGGGCAGGTCAGGATGCTGCCATCGGATGTCAGGATCGGCGAAACGGTGGATGCGGTGGTCAGCAGCCTTGTCAGCACCGCGATCGACAAGGATGTCATGCTGCATGCCTTTGTCGATCCCGACATGCCCGCCCTGATCCACACCGACGGGCTACGGCTGCGGCAGGTGATCTACAACCTGCTGGGCAACGCCATCAAGTTTTCGGCCGACCTGCCCGACCGGCGTGGCCGGGTCGAGCTGCGCGTCGATATGGACGAGGGTGCCAGCCGCGAATTGCGCATCACCGTGCGCGACAACGGCATCGGCATGAGCGAGCAGTTGCTGGAACAGGTGTTCGAACCCTTCGCGCAAGGCGATTCGCAATCCACGCGACGCTATGGCGGCACGGGCCTGGGGCTGGCGATCACGCGCCGGATCGTCGACCTGATGGGAGGGCGGGTGCTGGTGTTCAGTACGCCGGGCGAAGGCTCGACCTTTACCATCAACCTGCCGATGGAGACCGTACCCGAAGCTGACGTCGAGACGCCGGACACCCCGCTGACGGGGCTGCGCTGCCTGATCGAGGAAAGCGCCGTTTTCATTGCGTATGACGTTGCCGCGTATTTGCAGCATGCCGGGGCCGATGCCTATGTCGCGGGCAGCGACACGCCGCCAGAGTCGGGAATTTCGCTTGTCGTCTGCGGGCCTGAGCATGTCCAGAACCAGTGGACGCTGCCGAATGTCCCGCATCTGATGATCGAGCCGGGGCGCGGGCGCCGGCCGCGCCAGTTGTCAGAGTTGATCACGGCCGTCGACGGCACCGGGCTGCCGCAACACCGCCTGATCGAGGCCGCGGCCCTTGCCGCCGGACTGAAAGCCATGGACGATCCGGCCGCGCAGACCGCCGCGCCGAGCGATCACGGTTACGGCAACTATACCGCCGCGCGCCCGATCCTGGTGGCCGAGGACGACCCGATGAATCAGAAGGTGATCCAGCGCCAGCTTGCGCTTCTGGGCTTGCGCGCCGAGATCGCGGATGATGGCCATGACGCGTTGGACATGATGCGCAGCGGCGCGTACTCGCTGCTGCTGACCGACCTGCACATGCCCGACATGGACGGCTATTCGCTGGCGCGCAAGGTCCGCGCTGAGGGGATCGAAGCAGCACGCCATGACGGCGATTCAGCTGCGCTGCCGATCCTGGCCCTGACCGCCGATGCCCGCCAACAGGTCCTGGAATCGGTGCGCGAAGCCGGGATCGACGGCCTGCTGATCAAACCCGTTACGCTGAAGGCGCTGGATGCCGCCCTGCGCCCCTGGCTAAGCGATTCGCCTGCTTCCCCAACCGACGAGGCATCGGACAGAATGGACGCCCTGGCTGACACCACAAACCCCAGCGCCGCCGGGACCACGGGCAGGACCCGTGCACAAGGCGACGCGCCGGTTCTCGACCTGTCGGAACTTGCGGCGCGTATCGGCGATGACCCCGATATGCAGACCGAGTTCCTGACCGAATTCCAGGCCCAGATGACCCCTCTGGCACAGGAACTTAACGACGCCGCCCGTGTTCAGGATCTGCATAAGGTCGGCATCCTGGCGCATCGTTTGAAATCAACCTCACGCGCTGTCGGCGCAATGGACCTTGGGGCTGTCTGCGCCCGTATCGAAGACGCCTGCCGAAAGGAGGACCCTGATGAACTCAGCCCCTTACTCGCCCGATTCGGGCTCTCATCAGAGGCCGTTGGACATGCCATCGCCCGCACGATCGGAACCGAGGGTCATGCCCACCATTGATCGCCAACTCAGGATCATGGCGATCGACGACGACCCGTTCGAATTGAAACTGATGACGCACCAGCTGTCGATGCTGGGCCAGGACGATGTTGTCGTCTTTTCCGACCCGGTCGCGGCGCTGGACCGGATCGAGGAAGTCGGCGAGGACGCCTTCGAACTGGTTTTCTGCGATCTGCAAATGCCCGGCATCGACGGAATCACCTTTCAACGCCGCCTGGTCCGTTCGCATTTCGGTGGCCAGCTGGTCTTGTTCAGCGGCGAGGATGATCGCACGGTGCAGGCTGCGGCCAACCTTGCGAGGCGGCAGAACCTGCGGCTTCTGGGCATTCTGAAAAAGCCGATCGACCTGAAGGCGCTGGGCGACATTCTGGTCGCCGCGGCCCCCGCAGCCGGGACCGACGCGCGCCCCAGCCGCAAGCGATACAGCCACGAGGAATTGCGCCGCGCGATCGACCAGAAAGAGCTGATCAACTACTACCAGCCCAAGGTGCTGATCGCGACGGGACAGCCGATCGAGGTCGAATGCCTGGTGCGCTGGCAGCACCCGGACGACGGGCTTGTCTTTCCGGACCAGTTCATTCCGGTGGCCGAGGAACACGGCCTGATCGACGATCTGACGCAACTGGTCCTGACCAATGCCCTGCATCAGGCCGCGCACTGGCGCGAACACGGGCTGTCGCTGCGCGTTGCGGTCAACATCTCCATGGACAATCTGGGGTCGCTGGACTTTCCGGAACAGGTCATGGCAGCACTCGAGGCAGCGGGGGTGCCGGCGGAAAGCCTGATCCTGGAAGTGACCGAAAGCCGGCTGATGCAGGACCCGGTCGCGGTTCTCGACATCCTGACCCGGCTGCGTTTGCGTCGCGTCCGGCTGTCCATCGACGATTTCGGTATCGGCCATTCGTCACTGGCGCAGTTGCGCGATCTGCCTTTCGACGAACTCAAGATCGATCGCAGCTTCGTGCATGGCGCCCATGCCAACCCGCAAAAGCGTGCCATCCTGCACGGCAGCATCGACATGGGGCGGCAGTTGGGCATGCAGACCATCGCCGAAGGGGTCGAGGATATAGAGGACTGGCGCGTACTCAAGGATCTCGGATGCGATCTGGCACAGGGCTATTTCTGCGCCCGCCCGATGCCCGGCGAAGCCATGCCCGCATGGGTCACGGAATGGAAGCAGCGCTTCATCGTGCTGGAACGCGAGGGGGTGTTGCTGTCCTGATTACCGGACAGCGGGCAGGCACGACTCAATCGTTTCGCAGCAACATGACCAGCGCCACCGCGATCAGCGCGATGCCCGGCAGCACCAGCAGGCCGGGGCCGCCGTGGCCCAGTGCCAGTTCCCACAAGATGATCCAGGCCGGGGTCAGATAGGTGTAGGCCATCACCTTGGACGAGGGCAGCCGCTGCCCGGCGAATTGCAACAACACAACGGTCAGCGCATTGGCCGCGAGGGCAAGATACGCCAGCGCAATCCAGACCAGCGGCGGCAAGGATGCCCAGTCGATCGCGTCGAGGTCACGCCAGCCATAGATCACCAGCACGACACAGCCTGCGGCCATCAGCAGCGATGTCATCACCAATGCCGGCTCGCCCCGGTTCAGCCGGCGCAGAAGCGGCGTGAACGCGGCATGAAACACGCAGCCGACGAAATAGATCGCCTCGCCGCGGCCCAGTTGAAATGACATCAACGCCCCCAGATCACCATCGAAGATCACCCAGACGGCACCACCCGCGCCGATCGCCAGAGCCAGTGCCATCCAGCCGTTCAGCACCTGCCGCAACAGCAGCCAGCCAAAGCCCGCGGTCATGAGCGGGGTCAGCGTGAACACCGCACCCGCCGAGACTGGCGATGCGGTTTTCAGGGCCTCGAACATCAGCACGAAATACCCCGCAAAGATCGTACCCAGCAGCAGATACCGCCACGGCGCGCGAAAGTCGGCGCGCCGATACCCCCGCGAGCCCAGAACCGTGGTCAGCCCGGCCAGAATCACGGCGGTGATCAGAAAGCGCAGCGCATTGAGGGCGGCCGGCTCGATGTCGTTGGCCACCATCGCCCCAAGGCTGAACGACCCCGCAACGGATGCCGAAAACAGCAGCATTGCCGCATGGCCCTTCAGCGCCTCGGCGCGGAGGGCACTGCCCGAATGTGCCAGTGTCATTCCGGCGCCCCTGCCTTGAGCGCGTCCAACGCCGCCTGAACCTTCGGCGTGCGATGCAGATCGACATGGGTCACCAGCCAGAGCGGCACATCCCAATCCGGTCGCGGCGCCATCACCTGCACCAGATCCCCGCGCGCATAGCCTTCGAACAGAAAGCCAAGGCCCAGACCGGCCTCGATCGCCACGCGCTGCGCCGCCGGCTCGTTGCTGCGAAAGATCTGGGGAAACCCGCGCTTGGCCAGCCAGCGGAAAAACGGGGCGCGCGTATCCTCGGTATCGTCGCCGACAAAGACGTGGTGCTCCAGATCGGCATCGTCGCGGGGTGTGCCGTGGCGCTCCAGGTACCCGGCGCTTGCATAAAGCCCGACCCGGCAGCGATGCCAGAGCTGGACGACATTGTCAGGCTCGGATGGTTGCGCGCCGGCCCGCACCGCGACATGCGCCTCGCCATATTCCAGTCGCAGGACCCGGCGTTCGGTGCGCAGGCGCGGGCGGAGATCAGGGTGACGTGCCACCAGCGTCACCAGCGCGGGCAATATCATCTCGCACAATTCCGGCAGGGCGGTGATCACCAGCTCGCCGGAAATGCCGCGCCCCAGGCCCGACAGGCGGGCCTCAAGTTGGGCAAACTGATCTTCGGTGGAACGGCCGACCTGGGCCAGGGCCTGACCCGCCTCGGTCGGGGTGTATCCCTTGGGATGGCGCTGGAACAGCTTCACGCCAAGCCGCCCCTCAAGTGCGTCGACATGGCGGATCACCGTGGCGTGGTGCACGCCCAGTGCCTCGGCGGCGCCGCTGACGGTGCCCACCCGCGCCACATGCCAGGCGGTGCGAATTTCATCCCAGGTGTCGATGGCCATGCCTGCGCCTTCTTGGTATCTTGTCCGCAGTCTGGCGAATTGCCCGACACTCCACAAGGCGCAAAGGCCCGGTGGCGGCGCCATATCGCCCCGTCCGCCCTTGCCCGACCACACGGCGAGACCCGATGATGCGCGATCCCTCCGAAGCCCTTCTGGTCATAGATGTGCAGAACGATTTCTGCCCGGGCGGCGCGCTGGCTGTCCCCGACGGCGATGCGGTGGTGCCCGCGATCAACACCATGATGGAGACCTTTGCCACCACGATCCTGACGCAGGACTGGCACCCGGCCGACCACCGCTCTTTCGCCTCGCAACATCCCGGCGCCGCGCCCTTCGAAACGGTCGATATGCCCTATGGCCCGCAGGTGCTCTGGCCCGATCATTGCGTGATCGGCTCGCACGGAGGCGCGTTTCATCCGGACCTGCGGACAGATCGCGCCGCGCTCATCCTGCGCAAGGGCAGCAACCCCGCGATCGACAGTTACTCGGCCTTTTTCGAGAACGACCGAATGACCGCGACCGGGCTGGAGGGGTATCTGCGCACCCTCGGCATTCGGACACTCACGCTGGTCGGGCTGGCAACCGATTTCTGCGTGGCCTATTCGGCCATCGATGCCGCGCGGCTGGGTTTCGGTGTGCATCTCCGGCTCGAAGCCTGTCGTGGTATAGACCTGAACGGTTCGCTGGAACACGCGATGCAGGGGATGCGCGACGCCGGTGTGGAGATCGATTGACCACGTCCGGCGAGGCTCCCGCCCGATGTCGCGCGCCGGCGTTGCCTGCACGCTCCAGCGGTTGGGCCGGGCCGCGCCCCTGCGGGGCGCGGCGGGTCAGGGGCTTCGCCCCTCTGGTCGCTGACGCGACCATTCACCCCGCGTATTTCAGGCAAGATGAACGACAAAGGCGCATGAACCGATGACCGCCCTTGCGTTCGATGGGTGTCGGGCGGCATAAGACATCTACCGCAATCAAGCGCATCGCCCAAACGAAGGAGATACCGATGGCCGTGACCCTGGAACAGGCCCGCACCATGATTGCCGCGACCCGCGCCAAGGGCCGGGCGATGGGGCTCAAGCCGTTATCGGTGGTCGTTCTGGATGCCGGCGGTCATGTTCTGGCATTCGAACGCGAGGACGGCGCGTCGCCGGGGCGGTTCGCCATTGCGCATGGCAAGGCTTACGGGGCGGTCATGCTGGGCATGGCCGGCCGGGCGCAGATGGCGCGCGCCGAAACCCAGGCCTATTTCATGGCCGCCGTGAACGGGGTCTACGGTGGGCAGGTGGTGCCGGTACCGGGCGGCGTTCTGTTGCGCAACGCCAGCGGCGCGATCGTGGGTGCGATGGGCGTGACCGGCGACACCTCGGACAACGATGCCGAGGCGGCGATCGCAGGGGCCGAGGCTGCCGGCCTTGCGGGCGAGGCCTGAGGGGGCCTTCACCTTGGGCGGACAGCGGGCTAGATAGTGCCTGTCGGCGAAACGCCATCGAGGAACGACATGTCGCGCACACGCCCTGTTGTCGGAATCATCGGCAATAGCCATCTGATCAACGATCAATATTCCGTCCACGCGGGCGGCACGATGAACAGCCAGGCCGTGTCCGAAGTGGCGGGTGCGCTGCCTTTGCTGATCCCGGCCGACCCCCGCTATGTCTCGGTCGGCGAGCTGCTGGAGGTGTGCGACGGGATCCTGCTCACGGGCGGGCGCCCCAACGTGCATCCGTGCGAATACGGCGAGGAACCGACCCCGGCGCATGGCGACTTCGATCGGGGACGCGACGCCATCTCCTTGCCGCTGGTTCGGGCCTGCATCGAACGCGGCCAGCCGTTTCTGGGCGTATGTCGCGGCTTTCAGGAGGTCAACGTCGCCATGGGTGGCACCCTGCACCCCGAGATCCGGGACCTGCCGGGACGCATGAACCACCGCATGCCGCCAGACGGCACGCTGGAGGAAAAGTTCGCCCTGCGCCACCCGGTCCGGTTTGTCGTGGGCGGGGTCTTTCATCGCCTGCTCGGCGCCGAAGAGGTGATGACCAACACGCTGCATGGCCAAGGGATCAAGTCCCCCGGCAAGCGGATCGTCATCGAGGGCCACGCGCCCGACGGCACACCCGAGGCGATCCATGTCAAGGACGCGCCCGGCTTCGCCCTTGCCGTTCAGTGGCACCCGGAATGGAATGCCGCGAACGACCCGGTCTCGCGGCCGCTCTTCACCGCATTTGGCGAGGCCGTGCGCGGCTGGGCTGCCGGCAAGGCCTGAGACGGGGCTCAGCCCTGTTACTTCATCTTGCCGAAAATACGCCGGGGGGTGAGCCGCGCAGCGGCGAGAGGGGGGCTGGCCCCCCTGCCCCCCCTCGCTCTCCCGTGCCGTCAGTGACTTTCGGGAACCAGCACCTCGCGCTTGCCGACGTGGTTTGCGCCGCTGACAACCCCTTCGGCTTCCATCTGCTCGACCAGCCGCGCGGCCTTGTTGTAGCCGATCCCCAGCTTGCGCTGGATATAGCTGGTCGAACACTTGCGGTCGCGCGCCACGATCGCCACCGCCTGATCATAGAGCGCATCCTCACCACCCGAGTCGCCCAGCCCGAGAACCGCATCAATATCGGCCTCGCGGTCGTTGTCCGGGCCGTCCAGAACCCCGGATTGATAGGCCGGCGGGCCAAAGGACTTTAGGTGGTTGACCACCTCTTCGACCTCTTCGTCCGAAACGAACGGGCCGTGGATGCGCGTGATCCGCGCGCCGCCGGCCATGTACAGCATATCGCCCATGCCCAGCAATTGCTCGGCCCCCTGTTCGCCCAGGATCGTGCGGCTGTCGATCTTGGAGGTGACCTGGAAACTGATCCGGGTCGGGAAGTTTGCCTTGATCGTGCCGGTGATGACATCGACCGAGGGGCGCTGGGTGGCCATGATCAGGTGAATCCCCGACGCCCGCGCCATTTGCGCCAGGCGCTGGATGCAGGCTTCGATCTCCTTGCCCGCGACCATCATCAGATCGGCCATCTCATCGACGATCACCACGATGAAGGGCAGAAGCTCGGGCGCGAATTCCTCGGTCTCGAACACCGGGTCGCCGGTCTCGTCGTCAAAGCCCGTCTGCACCGTGCGCTTGAACATCTCGCCTTTCGACAGCGCCTCGCGCACCCGGCCATTGTAGCCGTCGATGTTGCGAACCCCCATCTTGGACATCTTGCGATACCGCTCCTCCATCTCGCCGACGACCCATTTCAGGGCGACGACGGCCTTCTTGGGATCGGTCACCACCGGCGACAGCAGATGCGGGATGCCGTCATAGACGCTCAGTTCCAGCATCTTGGGATCAATCATGATCAACCGGCATTCCTGCGGTGTCATCTTGTAAAGCAGCGACAGGATCATGGTGTTGATCGCCACGGATTTGCCCGACCCGGTGGTCCCGGCGATCAACAGGTGCGGCATCTTGGCCAGGTTGGCCACAACCGCCTCGCCGCCGATATCCTTGCCCAGCGCCAGGGGCAGGCGCATCTGCGTATCGCCAAAATCACGCGCCCCCAGGATCTCGCGCAGCACCACCTTTTCACGGCGCGCATTCGGCAGTTCGATCCCGATGACCGACCGGCCCGGAACCGTGGAGACCCGCGCCGACAGCGCCGACATCGACCGCGCGATGTCATCGGCCAGCCCGATCACCCGGCTGGCCTTGAGGCCGGGTGCCGGTTCCAGTTCATACATCGTGACCACCGGGCCGGGCCTGACCGAGACGATCTCACCGCGCACGCCGTAGTCGTCGAGCACCGATTCCAGCATCCGCGCGTTTTCTTCCAGCGCATCGTCCGAGAGGGTGTAACGCTCCACGTTTGTGGGATCGGTCAGCAAGGACAACGGCGGCAGTTCATAGACGGCCTGCGCCTGGTCAAACGCAAGCCGCGGCTCGGCCTCGGCCTGGGCTCGGCGCGACGGGGTGGGCATCCTGCGCGCCGCGGGCTGAACCACGCGGCGGTTGAGCACGTTCGCCGGGCGCACCGTCTGTGCATCGGTCGCCATGGCGTCATCGAGAACGTCGTCCTCGGCGGGTTCGAACCACGGCGCGGCGGGTGCCGCCGAAACAGCAGGGGCCGGGCGCGGCGCGGCGGACTGCGGGGCGGTTGGTTCACCCGCGCCGGCCAGGGCGGAACGTGTGGCCGCCAGTGACGCGGGGATCGGCGCTGTGCCCGTGCCTGGCGGCAGGCCAAGCTGCGGTCGGGCGGAGTCGATCCGCAAGGTGGGCACCTGCCGCTGACGGGCGCGTATCAGGTCGCTGATCCGGTTGCGAATGCGCTCGTCGCCGGTGGCGTCCGAACCGGCATCATGACCTGCCTGCGATCGCGCGGCCGCGTCCGGATTGTCGCCATTGCGCAGCCCAAGAACACGCGCCAGCAGGCCGGGCCGCGAGGTTGTGTCGGCGGCATCCGGGGCGGGAGGGCGATGATCGGCCACGATGGCCCCCGATTGAACCTGATGGTGGAATGCCGGCGGCGGTCCGGCCGGCGCCGGTTGCTGCGGTGCGGCCTGACCGGCGCGCGCAGGCGTGGCGCGCAAGACGCGCGCGCCCCCGCGCGACAGCGGCGGCTCGGCATGCGGGGCGGGAATATGGGGGGCGAAAGCCTGCGGCTGATACGCCGGCGCCGCTGCCTGTCCCTCATGCACGCTGCCTTGCGGGGCCGGTGCCGCGCGCTTCGGTGCGGGTTCCTCGGCGCGCTGGTGGCGCTGGTTCTGCCAACGCCCATGTGCGCGCCGGGCCATCCCGCCCATGCCCCGCGCGCCAACGCCCAGCATGGCCAGAACACCCATGTAGCTCAGGATCAGTCCGTTGATCAGGAACCGGCCAAAGCTGCGCAACTCATGCCAGGACGTGCCCAGCACATAGGACCAAAGCGCAAGCATCGTCAGAAAGCTGAGCAGGGTCAGCATGTTCAGCCCGGCGGTCGAGGTCAGGGGCAACGCTGTCAGGACCGCGCCCAGAACCGTATCCCCGAACATCCCGCCCAGCCCGAAATCCAGCGCCCAGCCGTCACCGGGCACCAGCGTTGCCAGCCATACCGCGCTGAGCGCGACCGCGATCGGCACAAAGACCGATCGACCCAGGATGTTCTCTTCGCCGCGATGCGTCATCAGCCGCAGACCCCAGGCGACCAGCGCGACCACGACGCCCCAGCCCGCCTGTCCCATGATGATCATCGCCGGTGCCGCGATCGCGGCACCCACGCGCCCCAGCGCGTTGTGCACCGGGCCGTCGCTGGTGGCCATCCATGACGGATCCTGCGGCGAATACGATCCCAGCATGAGCGCCAGCACCGCACCGGCACAGATCAGCCCGATCCCCAGCAATTCCTTGCCGCGCTGGCTCAGGGCCTGCTGCAAGCGCTGATCGAGAAGGGGCTGGCGCTGTGGGCTGTGGTAAGTGGCCATGGGAATCCTCGTTCAGGAATAGAGACAATCGCGGATAAGCGTCAGGCCGCGCCGCGTTTCCGCCTCGGGGGCGACAAGGGCAACGCGAATATGGCCTGCGCCGGGGTTCACACCGTCAACCTCACGCGACAGATAGGCACCGGGCAACACCCGCACCCCGGTTTCCTGCCACAGGCGGATGGCGGCTTCCTCGCCATCCGCGACCGGCAACCAGAGAAAGAAACCGGCCCGCGGTGGATGATAGCCAGGCAGATCGCCCAGAATGTCATCGGCAAGCGCGTATTTGGCGCGGTAGAGCGCACGGTTTTCCACGACATGGGCTTCGTCGGCCCAGACCGCGGTGGCGACGGCCTGCAAGGGTTCGGGCAAGGGCGCACCGGCATAGGCGCGCAACTGCCGGATCGCCTTGATCGACTGTGGGCCCGCGGCCACGAAACCCGATCGCAGGCCGGGCAGGTTCGACCGCTTCGACAGGGAATGAAAGCTCAGAACCCTTTCGGGGTCGGCGCCAACCTCCTCGGCGACCGACAGGATGCCGGGCGGCGGATCGTCGCGATAGATCTCGGCATAGCATTCATCGGCGAAGATGCGGAAATCGTGCCGCTCGGCCAGTTGCAGGAGCGCCGCCCAGTCCGCTCGGCTGGCCACCGCGCCCTGCGGATTGGCCGGCGAGCACAGATAGGCGATCGCCGCCCGATCCAGAATCGCCGTGGGCAATGCGCCGAAATCCGGCAGATACCCGGTCTCGGCCAGCGCAGGCACATAGACCGGCTCGGCCCCGACCGCGAGCGCCGCCACGGCATAGACCTGGTAGAACGGGTTCGGCATCAGCACCACGGGTTTCTGCCCGTTCTTCGTCTCGGGACAAAGGGCCAGCGCCGCGTTGAAGAGCCCCTCGCGCGTGCCGTGCAGCGCCATCAGGCGTTCAGGCGCCAGCGCGACGCCATATCGGCGCCCCACCCAGCCCGAAATGGCATCGAGCAATGCGGACGTCCCCTCGTTGGCCGGATAGCGCGCAAACCCGGCAGTGGCGCGCGCCAGAACCTCGGGCACGAAATCCGGCATCGGGTGGCGCGGCTCACCAATGGTCATGGCAATGGGTTCGCCACCGGCGGGCCGGTGATCGAGGAGCGCGCGCAGGCGCGGGAATGCGTATTCCGGCAGGTTCGCGAACCGCTCAGGAAATGCCATGACTGCCTCTCGTATCGGGGTCGTTGCGCCCCGTTTGATGGCAAGAATATCGTCAATCCTTCGGCACGTCCAGAAAAACGCCGCCGATACGGTCGGTTATCGCGGGTTCCTGTGTCATTTGCGCCCCTGTTGCCCGACGAAGCGCAACCACCGCAGCCCGCCTATAGGGACGATCCGCGCTTCATCTTGCCAAAAATACGCACGATCCCGCAGCCGGGGCGGGCGCAACGCCAGGTCGTCGCACCACCGCCCCGTGCGGTTCAGTCCGCCGTGGCCTTCAATTCCAGGCGGCGGGCATGCAGCACGGGCTCGGTATAGCCCGAAGGCTGCGCGCGGCCCTTGAACACCAGATCGCATGCGGCCTTGAAGGCAAAACCGTCGAAACCGGGCGCCATGGGCCGATAGGCCGGATCGCCAGCATTCTGGCGGTCCACGACCGCGGCCATCTTTTTCAGGCCGGCCATGACCTGCGCCTCGCTGACGACGCCATGATGCAACCAGTTCGCCAGTGCCTGGCTCGAAATGCGGCAGGTTGCGCGGTCCTCCATCAGGCCGACATCGTTGATATCAGGCACTTTTGAACATCCGACCCCGTGATCGACCCAGCGCACGACATACCCCAGGATTCCCTGCGCGTTGTTCTCGATCTCGCGGGTCAGGTCCTCATCGGTCCAGTTGCGCCCGTCGGCCACCGGGATCGTCAGCAGATCCGACAAAGTGCCGCGTGCGCCGCCTGCCCGCAATTCGGCCTGCCGGGCCAGAACGTCAACGGCGTGATAATGCGTGGCATGCAGTGTGGCGGCGGTGGGGCTGGGCACCCAGGCGCAGTTCGCCCCCGCCAGTGGGTGGGCGATCTTCTGTTCCAGCATGTCCGCCATCAGATCGGGCATTGCCCACATGCCCTTGCCGATCTGGGCCTTGCCCTGCAATCCGCAGGCCAGACCGATATCGACATTGCGGTCCTCATAGGCCTTGATCCAGGCGGCATTCTTCATCTCGCCCTTGGGGATCATCGGCCCGGCTTCCATGCTGGTGTGAATCTCGTCGCCGGTGCGATCGAGGAAGCCGGTGTTGATGAAGGCGACCCGGTGCATCGCCGCGCGGATGCACTCCTTGAGATTGGCGCTGGTGCGGCGCTCTTCGTCCATGATGCCCAGCTTGACGGTGTATTGCGGCAAGCCCAGCGCGGCCTCGACCTGGGTAAAGATCGCGTCGGCGAAAGCCACTTCCTCGGGGCCATGCATCTTGGGCTTGACCACATAGACCGACCCGGCGTGCGAATTGCGGATGCCTTCGGTCTTTTTCAGATCGTGCATGGCACACAATGTGGTGACCATCGCATCCAGAATCCCCTCGAACGCCTCGTTCCCGTCGCGGTCCAGCACGGCGGGATTGGTCATCAGATGGCCGACATTGCGCACCAGCATCAGTGCCCGGCCCTTGAGCGCAAGGGTGCCGCCATTGGGTGCGGTAAAGGTCAGGTCGGGGTTCAGGCGGCGGGTCACGGTCCGCCCACCCTTTTCAAGCGTCTCTTCCAGATCGCCCGTCATCAAGCCCAGCCAGTTGCCCCAGGCCAGCACCTTGTCTTCGGCGTCGACAGCGGCAATGGAATCCTCGCAATCCATGATCGACGACAACGCGGCTTCCAGCCGGATATCGGCGACATGGGCGGGATCGGTCTTTCCGATGGGATGCGCGGCGTCGATATCCACGACGATATGCAACCCGTTGTTGCGCAGAACGATCGCGTCGGGCGCATCCGGCGCGCCGGCATAGCCCGCGAACTGTGCCGGGTTCTTCAGCGCCGGCACAAGGGCCCCGCCCTCGACCCGATACCCTGCGCAATCAGCATGAAGGCCCCGCGCCAGCGGCGCGGCGTCATCCAGAAACGCCTTGGCGCGCGCCACGACCCGTGCGCCGCGCGCCGCGTCATACCCACCGCCGGGCGGCAGATCGCCCAGGGCATCGGTGCCATAGAGGGCGTCGTACAGGCTACCCCAGCGCGCATTCGCGGCATTGAGCGCATAGCGCGCGTTCATCACCGGAACCACCAGTTGCGGCCCCGGCACGGTGGCGATCTCGGGATCGACCTGCGTCGTCTGGATCGTGAAATCCGGCCCCTCGGGCAGCAGATAGCCGATCTCGCGCAGAAATTCGGCATATTCCTCGGCATCGTGGGACTGGCCACGACGGGCAATATGCCAATCGTCGATCGCTTTCTGGATGGTTTCGCGCCGATCCAGCAAGGCACGGTTCTTCGGCCCCAGATCGTGGACCAATGCCGAAAGGCCGGCCCAGAAGCGATCGGCCTCGACGCCGGTGCCGGGAAGGGCACGGTCTTCGATGAACCCGACCATCCGTGCATCGACCTGAAGCCCTTGCCTGTTGATGCGCTTTGCCATCCTTTTCCTCCTCTGGTGCGGTCGTCCGCGCACAGGACTAGGGAAAAAGTTTCCGATAGGCAACAGGATTGGTAAGCTTGCCTTACCAGATTGGGCCGTCATTGCGCGCGATCCGGCGCGGCGGAGCGCCGCCCGCGACAGGCCTGCGAGCAATGGCGCACCTCATCCCAGACCCGCGCCCATTTTCGTCGCCATGCAAAGGGCCGACCGCAGACCGCGCAGACCTTTTTCGGCAAATCACCCTTGCGCCGCATCCGGGCCATGTCACAGATCCAGCGACAATTGCGCGCGATCCGCGGGGCGGCGGTCGCGGCTGCCCGGCCTGCCGCGTCCCTTGCGGCTGGCATGTCGCTGCGCAATGCGCGCCGCCTGATCGGCAAACCCGGCCACCCCCCGCTGCGCGGCGATCCGGGCGCGCGCCTCGCGGGCAGCCGCGGCGGGGTCGACCACCGGCTCGGGATAGCGTTTGCCCAACACCCTGCGCGCATCCGGCCAGCGCCAGGGTTCGTGCACAAACGCATCGGGCACAAGAGCCAGTTCCGGCACCCACGACCGGACAAAGTTCCCGTCGGGGTCCTGGTCCAGCCCCTGTTTCACCGGATTGTACATGCGAATGGCATTGATCCCGGTCGTGCCCGACTGCATCTGGACCTGGCTCCAGTGGATGCCCGGTTCATAATCGGTGAAGAGCCTTGCCAGAACCGGGCCGAACGCGCGCCAATCCAGCCACAGTTGATACGCGGCCACCGAAACCAGCATCGCCCGCATGCGAAAGTTCAGCCATCCGGTCGCGCGCAGATACCGCATGCAGGCATCGACAAAGGGCAGGCCGGTCTCGCCCCTTTCCCATGCCGCCAGCAGGGCGCGGTCGGGCTGGCGCGGGCGTAGGTCATTCATGGCGGGGTGAAGCGTACGATACTCCAGCGTTGGCTCATCCTCGAGCTTCTGGATGAAATGATCACGCCAGGCCAGACGCGACTCGAAACTTCCAAGCGAGGCGCTCCAGCCGCATGCGCCACGCCGGTGATGCCGGGCCGCTGCCGTGGCATGAACGACCTCGCGCGGCGACAACACGCCATGGGCCAGATACGGCGAAAGCCGGGAACAGGCGCGCTCGGCGCTCAAGGGCGAGGACATCGCGGTGCGATAGTTCTGCCCGCGCTGCGCCAGAAAACTCTCCATCAGGTCCAGCGCCTGCGCCCGCCCGCCGATCTGGCGAAAGCCGCATCTGTCGTCCGCCAGGTTCAGGGCACGCGCGCTCGGCACACCCCCCGACGCCTCGATCACGGGTTCCAGCGCCGGCAACCTGGCCAGCGGTCCGGCCATGAAGGCGTTGCGCCGCGCCGCCCAGCCATCGCGGTCGCGCGCGCCGCGCGCGACGCCAGATTGCGGCAGTTCCACCCACTCGACCCCATGCGCCCGCGCCCATTGTGCAACGTGCCGGTCGCGTGCGAAGGTCCAGTCGTTTCCGGTTTCCTGGTGCGAGACGATCCGCACGAAGCCGGTCAAGGCCTTCAGCCGCGCCAGAACCTCGACCGCCTCACCGGTTCGAATCAGCAGCGGCTGCCCCAGCGCGACCAGCTCGCGCCGAAGATCGGTCAGACATTCGGCCACGAAGGCCCATTGCCGGCCCGAGGCGTCGGGTTGGGCCCAAAGATCGGGTTCGACGATATAAAGCGGTATCACGGCGCCCCGCTCGGCGGCGGCGGCCAGGGCCGGATGATCGACCACGCGCAAATCGCGTTTGAACCAGACCAGGGATAGCATCGGCACCAGTTATGGCGGCGGACGGGCAAGTCAAACACGCCCAATGTTCGCCTTTTATTCCAGGCCCTCGAAACCGTCAACCGCCCGGCAGAATTGCCAAAAAGGCACCTGCATCGCCACATTTTCGCCGCATGGGCCGGGCAATTTACATGTGTCCGGCGAGTCCGGGCAAGGAATGGAGACGACGATGAAACATGTGCCTGAGTCGCTGACGAAAATGGGGCAAACGGGTAAATTTCCGTTCAACCTGTTTGCCACGCAGGAACCCGACCGCTTTACCGAGCGGCTGGAGGATCTGCACAAATCGGTTCCGAACACGCTTCCTGAAAAGCGTTTCTTCAAACACTGACCGTCACGCCCGGAAGCTTCAGAGCCGACAACAGGTCGCGCAGCTCTTGCCGCGCGGCTATATTTGACATGTTCAACTGCTCGATCCCGATATCCTTGAGATCCATCAGCGTCAGGCCGCGCGGGAACAGCTCGCGAAAGATCACCCGCTCGGTGAACCCAGGTGCCACGCGAAACCCGATCCGCTTGGAAAGCTGGGTCAGCGCCTCGCCGACCTTGCGCTTATTGTGCATCTGCTGCGCCCCCATCCGGTTGCGCAAGACGATCCAGTCAATCGGCTTCAGCCCCGCTTGCGCGCGCAGTTGGCGCGCCTGCCAGACCATTTCCGAATAGATCGACGGGCCCAGCACCTTGTTGGTTGACGGGTCGATCCGCGCCAACAGGTCGAAATCGATGAAACTGTCATTGAGCGGCGTGATCAGCGTGTCGGCCAGCGAATGCGCGACCTGGCTCAACCGGGTATGCGCGCCGGGGCAGTCGATGACGATGAAATCGCATTCTTCATCCAGCCCGGCCATGGCAACCGAAAGCCGGTGATCGCTGATGTTTTCCTCCGGGCCCAGGCTGGCCGGATCGACCTCGGGCAGATCGCGGTATTCCGGCGTCGGCAGGGCCAGCGCCTCGGCCTTGCAATAGGCGATGCGGTTCTCGATGTAGCGTCCGAAACTTCGCTGGCGCAGGTCCAGATCCAGCGCGCCCACCTTGTGCCCCATCCGCGCAAGCGCGGTGGCAATATGCATTGCGGTGGTGGATTTGCCCGATCCGCCCTTTTCGTTGCCGGTGACAATGATATGCGCCATGCGTGCTGCGTTCCTGAACCCGAGTGCGTGATGATACTACCGGGCTTAGTCAAACATGCGTGAATGCGCAAGCAATCGCACCACGCCGCCGCGCCAAAAGCAAAAGGGCGCAGCCAGCGCCGCGCCCCTTGCCATCGGTCGTTCCGGCGGCTCAGAAGCCGAGGCCGGAATACTTGCTCTTGAACTTCGACACGCGGCCGCCGGTATCCATCAGGCGCGTCGAACCACCGGTCCAGGCCGGGTGCACCGAGGGGTCGATATCCAGCGACAGCGTGTCGCCCTCGGCGCCCCAGGTCGAACGCATCTGAACGACAGTACCGTCGACCAGCTTCACGTTGATCGTGTGATATTCGGGATGGATTGCATCTTTCATGGCGCTGCTCCTCAGCCTTCGCTGCCGCGAAGGGCGCGGTAGTTGGTCTTTTCGGCGATCCGGGCCGACTTGCCGCGGCGGTCGCGCAGGTAATACAGCTTGGCCCGGCGCACCTTGCCGCGACGCACCACGGCGATGGAATCGATATTGGTCGAATAGAGCGGGAACATCCGCTCGACACCTTCGCCAAAGGAAATCTTGCGCACGGTGAACGAGGCACCGATGCCGTTGCCGCCGCGCCGGCTGATGCAGACGCCCTCGAAGTTCTGCACCCGCGAGCGCGTCCCTTCGGTCACTTTATAGCCGACACGCACGGTGTCGCCCGGCTTGAAATCGGGAATGTCCTTGCCGAGCGCCGCAATCTGCTCGGCTTCGATCTGCGCAATCAGGTTCATCGCAGTCATCCTTGTCAATGGCGCGGGTGCTTCCCGCGACGTGTGATGCCCCCTCAGAGCTCTTGGTCTCTATCCGGGTCCCCACCGTGACGCTCACGGTAAGCCCGCCAGAGATCAGGGCGGCGTTCCTTGGTCAGCCTCTCGGCCTGTTCCCTCCGCCAGTCGACGATTTTCGCGTGGTGCCCGGACAAGAGAACTTCCGGTATCGCGCGGCCTTCCCAGACGGGGGGTTTGGTATAGTGCGGGTGCTCCAGCAACCCGTCAGAAAAGGATTCCTCTTCCGTGGATGCCTGATTCCCAAGCACGCGCGGTATAAGCCTGACCGTCGCATCAATCAAGGCCATTGCCGCAATCTCGCCACCTGTCAGGACGAAATCGCCCAAAGACACCTCTTCGATGTCGAAATGCTCGATCACGCGCTCGTCCAGCCCCTCGAATCGGCCGCAGATCAGAGTCAGCCCATCCCCTGCCGCAAAGCGGCGCGCCATGGCCTGGTCGAATCGCCGCCCCCGCGGCGACACGTAGACCAGTGGCCGGCGCGGATCAGCCCCGCCGGGGGCGACCCCGGCCGCGGCCAGGGCCCGCGCCATGACATCGGCCCGCAAGACCATGCCGGCGCCGCCCCCGGCGGGCGTGTCGTCGACATTGCGATGCCGCCCCTCGCCAAAGGGGCGCAGATCGACCGGCTCCAGCGCCCACAATCCCTGCGTCAGTGCCTTGCCGGTCAGCGACAGGCCCAGGACACCGGGGAATGCCTCTGGAAACAGGGTAATGACGCGCGCAGTCCAGCAACCCGGCGCGCGCCCGGTCTCGGACATCAGATCGCGCGGCTGCAAGGTCGGCCGGGCCGACAGCCGCCCGTGCGAGCGTGGTCCTGGCGGATCGTCAGCCATGGCGCTCCCTCCTCAACCGTGACAGCACACGTTCCAAGGGCGCGCGCAATGGATCGTTCGGCGACAGTGCCGCAAGGCGCACGTCAAGCCCAGCTTGCAAGGCGGCAGCTTCGGTCAGATCAGCGCCGGGCTCCGAGAGCCGGGCATCGGCGACCGCGCAGGCCTGCGCCGCGGTTTCCGCATCCAGGTCGAGCGCCCGCCCCAGCAGAGACACCGCCGTAGGGGCGTCATCCCACCCGGGCATCACCTCGCGCCGGGCCATCAGCGCCAGTTGCACCCGCACGGCGCCCGCGCCGCTCAGTTCGGACAGATCGCGCATCGCCTCTCGATAGAACCCGCGGTCCAGATCGGGGGCGAGCGTGGCGGCAAGCTGGCGTGCCCGCGCCGGGCTCAGCGCGGGTTCAACCTGTGAAACGACTGCCGACAATCGGCTCCAGCGCAGGTCATCGTCGGCTGTGGCCAGTTGCACGCCGTTCGCTGCGGCGGGTTCCTGAACACCCTGCAATTGCCATAGCGCCTCATCCAGGAACGCATCCATTTGCGCTTCCTTCCTTGCACTCCAGACGCCGCGCGCAAGCACCATGCCCGCCCCGGCCAGTGCAACCCCCGGCCAGACCGGTACGGTTTCTGCCATCAACGACAGCCCCATCCCCGCCAACCACAAAATACCCGACAAGGCCGCCGTTCCCGCAAGCGTCGACACAAGGCGTATCGCGCCTTCCAGCCCCCGGCCCGACCATTGCGAGGCCGGGCGCATCAATACGGTGTATAGCAGCAAAAGGGCCCAGATCGCGGCAAGACCAAGCCAACCCTGCGCGGACATCCCGATCATGATCGACCCGGCATAGATCAACGCCGCCGCAGCCAGCAGCGCCGCCCGCCGGTTCATTCCAGCAACCCGTCGGGCGGATCGGCGATGATCCGGCCAGCCGCCAGATCGACGGTCGGCACCGACGCGCGGGTGAAGGGCAGCAACACGCTCTGCGCGCCCTTGCGCTGGATCTCCAGCAGATCCCCGGCACCGTGATCAAGCACCGCCGTCACCGTTCCCAGAACCGTGCCGCCGGTATCCAGAACCTCCAGCCCGATCAGGTCGGCATGATAGAATTCGTCATCGGGCAATGATGGCAGGCGGCTGCGATCGGCGTAAAGCCTAGTGCCGCGCAGGGCCTCGGCCTCTTCGCGGGTATTCACGCCCGACAGCCGGACAGACAGCCCGTTGGCAACCGCCCCCAACACGGTAACGTCAAAGCTGCGGCTGCCGTCCTCGGTCTGAAGCGGCGCATAGGCCGCGATCGCCTCGGGCTCGGCGCAAAAGCTTTTCAGGCGCACATCGCCACGCACGCCGAACGCCCCGGCGACTGCCCCCACGCAAACCCTGTCCTTGCCCATTCCGCCCTCTTCATCTTGCTGGAAATACGCTCGGGGGGTGAATTTGGCGAAGCCAAAGAGGGGGGCAGACAGCCCCCCTCGCCCGGCCTCACGCTTCGGCGCCGGCCTCGGCCTTGTCGGCCTTTTCCTTGGCGCGCTCGACGGCCTTCTTGCCGGGTTGGGCCTTCTTGGGGTTGCTCCGCTCGGCCTTCGTGCGCAGGCCCGCGACCTCAAGGAAGCGCGCGATGCGGTCGGTGGGCTGGGCGCCCTTGTCGAGCCAGAACTGGACCCGCTCGACATCCATTTTTACGCGCTCCTCGTGATCCTTGGCCAACAGCGGGTTATAGGTGCCGACCTTTTCCAGGAACCGGCCGTCGCGCGGCATGCGGCTGTCCGAGATGACGATCGAATAGAACGGGCGCTTTTTCGAGCCCCCGCGGGCGAGACGGATTTTGGTAGCCATGAGTTTCTCCTTTGAATGGCTGTTGGGGCGCCTTGGCGCCGATCCGGGTTATTTCTGCAACCTCTCGTGGTGACGGATCACCTCAGAGATGATGAAGGTCAGGAATTTCTTGGCGAATTCGGGGTCCAGGTCGGCTTCCTTGGCCAACCATTCCAACCGTTCGATCTGCTGGGCCTCGCGCGCCGGGTCCGACGGGGGCAGGGTATGCGTGGCCTTCAGCTTGCCCACGGCCTGCGTATGCTTGAACCGTTCGGCCAGCGTATAGACCAGGATCGCATCCAGCCGGTCGATCGATTCGCGATGTTCGCGCAGCAATTGCGCGGCGCGCTGGGTGGTGTCGTTCATGCTGGCCTCCTGTGCGCATGGCGCCAGATTTCCGAAGCGTCAGGATCGAAGCGATCGCCGATCGTTCCATCGAGTCGCGCGCCCAACCGCGCCGCAAGCTGCCGCGAGTCGGTATTGCCCGGCGCAAGGGTCGGATGCGGCGCGTTCATGCATAGGCCTCCAAACCGCCATCGGCCTGCGTCTCGGCCGCGGGATGACGCCAGATCGTGCAGGCACTGCCCATGACCGCGCCCTCGCCCTCGGGCGCGCAACCCAGCCGCCGGGCCAGCGCCTGGCTGCGGTGGTTGTCCGCATCGATCAGGCTGATCGCGGTCTGCCAGCCCAGAATATCATAGGCATAGGCACGCGCGGCCCCGGCCGCCTCGAAGGCATAGCCCCGGCCCTCGTCCCTGGGTGACCACAGGGTCCAGCCGATTTCGGGCTCAGGCCAGCCTTCGGGAAAGAACGGACCCGCAGACCCCAACGCGCGGCCGTCGTCCCTGGCCTCGATCACGAACAGCCCATAGCCGCGATGGATCCAGTGCCCGGTCAGATGACAGAACGAGCGCCAGGCCGATGCACGATCCAGCGGGCCGCCGGTGAAGCGTGCGCGCGCCGAGGCGGAATAGGTCGCGAACGGCTCGAAATCGCGCGTCTCGGGCGCACGCAGGATCAGCCGCGCGGTTTCCAGCACGGGCACACCGGTCAACAAGGGGCGCGGCGCGGTCGTCATCTGCGTTTCTTGCCCGTGCCAAGGCCCGACAGCCCGCCAGGCAATCCGCCGCCGCCCAGACCGGGCAGCCCGCCGCCGCCGCGCTGCATGGCCATCTGCGCGGCTTTCATCGCCTCGGGGTCGGCCAGTTGCTTCTGGACATCGGCCATGTCGGGGCTCTTGCCGAACATCGACTTCATCGCCTGTTTCAGCATGCCGCCCTTGCCCATCTTCTTCATGACGTCGCCCATCTGCTTTTGCATCTTCAAAAGCTTGTTGAGCTCGGACACTTCCAGCCCGGCACCGGCGGCGATGCGCTTCTTGCGACTGGCCTGCAAGACCTCGGGCCGGACCCGTTCCTGTTTCGTCATCGACTGGATCAGGGCGATCTGGCGCTTGAGCATGCGATCATCGAACCCGGCGGCCTCGGCCTGTTTCTGCATCTTGCCCATGCCGGGCATCATGCCCATGACGCCCTGCATACCGCCCATCTTGAGCATCTGTTCCAGCTGGGTCCGCAGGTCGTTCATGTTGAACTGACCCTTCTGGAACCGCTTCATCATGCGCTCGGCCTGCTCGACCTCAAGCGTCGCCTGCGCCTTTTCCACCAGCGCGACGATATCGCCCATGCCCAGAATGCGGCCGGCGATGCGCTCGGGCTCAAAGGTTTCCAGCGCGTCGGTCTTTTCGCCCAGACCGACAAAGCGGATGGGCTTGCCGGTGATCGCGCGCATCGACAGCGCCGCGCCGCCACGGCCATCGCCATCCATCCGCGTCAGGACGACACCGGAAATGCCCACCTTCGCGTCGAACTCGGTCGCCACGTTGACCGCGTCCTGACCGGTCAGGCCATCGACCACCAGAAGCGTCTCGCGCGGGCTGGCGACATCGCGGACGGCCTGCACCTCGTCCATAAGGGCGTTGTCGATATGGAGGCGACCGGCAGTATCCAGGATAAAGACGTCATATCCGCCCAGCATCGCCTGCTGTTTCGCGCGGCGGGCGATCTGCACGGCGGTTTCACCCTTGACGATCGGCAGGGTATCGACCCCGATCTGACCGCCCAGAATGGCCAGCTGTTCCATCGCGGCGGGGCGGTTGGTATCCAGCGACGCCATCAGCACGCGCTTGTGCTCGCGCTCGTTCAGGCGTCGGGCCAGCTTGGCGGTGGTGGTGGTCTTGCCCGAGCCCTGCAAACCCACCATCAGGATCGGCGCGGGCGGGTTGTCGATCTTCAGCTTGCCGGGATCCTCGTCGCCGCGCAGGGTGGCGATCAGCTCGTCATGGACGATCTTGACAACCTGCTGACCCGGCGTGACCGATTTCGTCACCGCCGCGCCCGTGGCCTTGCCCTGCACGCGCTTGATGAAATCGCGCGCCACCGGCAGCGACACATCGGCCTCCAGCAGCGCGACGCGCACCTCGCGCAGGGCGGCGGTCACGTCATCGACCGACAGCGCGCCCTGCTTGGTCAGGCGATCAAAGACACCCCCAAGGCGTTCCGACAGATTCTCGAACATGCGCTCGTCCTTTGTGACCGTGGCCCGTGCGAATACGACCCGTGCGAACCCGCCAATGCAAAGTGGCACCCGTGGGCGCAACGCGCTGACGGATGGCGATCCCCGCAAAAGCGATGGGACCGGAAGCGACAAGCCTCCGGGGAATTGACCGGGCGATATGGCAGCGCGCGCTTGGAGTCAAGCAAAAGCCGCGTGAATGGCGGGCGTCGGGCGGGTTGCACATGACCGGTGCGAGGCGCTGCGGCCAATCTCGTCGCAGGGCGCGTTGGCTCAACACCTCTTGCCCGATCCACCCAAGCCGTGCAACAGGGCGCCATGCTGATCGTGGCCGCGCTCTATCACTTCACCCGGTTCCCCGACCCTGCCGCGCATCGCGCGCCGCTGGCCCGGCAGGCCTGTGCGCTGAGCGTGAAAGGATCGCTCTTGCTGGCGCCCGAAGGGATCAATGGCACCATTGCTGGCACCCGCGCCGCGATCGACGCGATGCTGGACACAATCCGTGCCCTGCCCGGCTGCACCGATCTGGACTGGAAGGAAAGTCCGGCCGAAACCATGCCCTTCGGCCGCATGAAAGTGCGCCTGAAGCGCGAGATCGTCACAATGGGCCAGCCCGACGTGGACCCGCGCGCGGGCGTCGGCCACTATGTGACCCCGGCCGAGTGGAATGAGCTGATCACCGCGCCTGACGTGGCCGTGATCGACACCCGCAACGACTACGAGGTCGCCATCGGCACGTTCGACGGTGCCATCGACCCCGGAACACGCAGCTTTCGCGATTTCCCGGCATGGTGGCAGGCCAACCGCCATCGCTTTCACAACAAGCGGATCGCGATGTTCTGCACCGGCGGCATTCGCTGCGAGAAATCGACCAACTACCTTCTGGGTCAGGGCGTCGAGGAGGTGTTTCATCTGAAGGGCGGTATCCTGAAATACCTCGAGGAGGTGCCACAGGACGAAAGCCTGTGGCGCGGCGGGTGTTTCGTTTTCGATCAGCGCGTGTCGGTCGGTCACGGACTGGTGCCGGGCGATCACACGATGTGTCACGCCTGCCGGCGCCCCCTGGACCCCGCCGACCGCGCGCGCCCGGAGTATGAAGAGGGCGTGAGTTGTCACCATTGCCTGACCGAGTTCGACGATGCGCGCCGCGCAAGGTTTCGCGAACGCCAGCGCCAGATCGCCCTGGCCACGGCGCGCGGAACCCGGCATCTGGGGCAATAGCCCGGTTACCGGCCGCGCGGCTTGGCACGAAGGGTCGGATCGGCCTGGCGCGGGTCTTCGGGCCAGGGGTGGCGCGGGTAACGCCCGCGCATGTCCTTGCGCACATCGGTATAGCTGCTGTCCCAGAAACCCGGCAGATCGGTGGTGGTCTGCACAGGCCGTCGGGCCGGTGACAGCAGCGTGACCTTCAGCGGCAACTGGCGCGGACCGACGACCGGATGCTCGGTCACGCCGAACATTTCCTGAAGACGCACGGCGATCTCGGGCGCGCCGGCGGCATAGTCGATCGCCACCTTGCGCCCCAGCGGCGTGACGAAATGCGCCGGGGCCAGACGGTCAAGGCGTTGGGCCTGTTCCCATGTCAGCCGCTGTTTCAGCGCCTCGGTCAGATCCAGTGCGCGCAGGTCGTCGGCGGTGCGGATCTTGCCGAGCCAAGGCAGCAACCAGTCCTCGGCACTGGCAAGGATCGCCTCATCCGACAGATCGGGCAGATCGTCGCCCTGATCGCGCAGCAAGGCCACGCGCGCCTGAAACCGCCGCGCGGCATCGGTCATCCCGCATTGCGAAAGACCCAGATCGCGCAGGCCGTCCAGCGCGGCACGGGCGCGGGCATCGGCCGGGGCTTCCCATTTGCGTTCGGCCAGAACCAGGGCGCCCAGGCGCTCTTGCTCGCGCGCGACCACGCGGCGCGCGCGAGCCGACCATTCGCAGACATCGCACCATGCGATCTGCGCGCCGAACAATGCGCGCAGGGCCGATTCGGTGATCGGTATGGCCTGCCTGATCCGGGCCTCGCGGGGATCACCGTCAAGGTCGGTTGCCACCAGCAAGCGGGCCTGTGCCAGCGGGTCCGCCGGATCGAGCATCGCGCCCTTGCCACCCGAGAGCAGATAGCGCGGCGCTTCGCCCTTGCGGCGCAGGGCGATCCGGTCGGGGTAGGCCAGCGCCGCCATCTCGGCCGGCGAAAGCCCGCCCGATTCGGGCGCCAGCCGTGCCAGCCTGCGGGCCTCGGTGCGGATGCGGTCCAAAAGGTCGTGGCGCAGCGGCCAGGGATGGTGCGCGGCGTACCCGCGTGCATCCGAAACGGCACCCAGCCGCAAGGTCAGATCCACCGGCGCACCGTTCAGCGGATCGCGCGATTCCAGCAACGCCGCCAGCACCGCCGCATCGCGCCCCCCGACCAGCAGCATATGTGCCAGCCGCGGATGCAGCGGCGTTGCGGCCATGGCCCGGCCATGGTCGGTGACCCGGCCGTCGCGGTCCAGCGCGCCCAGATCCCGCAACAGCGCACGCGCCTCGGCCAGCGCGCCGGATGGTGGCGGCGTCAGAAAGGCCAGCCCGGCGCCGCTGCCCGCGCCCCAGACCGCCAGTTCCAGCGCCAGCGACGACAGGTCCGCGGTCTCGATCTCGGGCGGGGCGAAAGCGGGCAAGGCCCCCTCCTGCCCGCGTGTCCACATCCGGTAACAGATGCCCTCGGCGACCCGGCCGGCGCGCCCGCGCCGTTGCTCGGCCTCGGCCCGGCTGACCGATTCGGTCACCAGACGCGACATACCCGAACCCGGATCATAGCGCGCCCGGCGCGCGCGCCCGGCATCGACGACCACGCGAATATCGGCCAGCGTCAACGAAGTCTCGGCGATGGCCGTGGCCAGAACCAGCTTGCGCCCCGAGGACGCGGGGGCAATCGCGGCGCGCTGATCGGCAAAGGGCATCGCCCCGAAAAGGCTGTGCATCCGCACCTCGGGCGACAGGCGCCCGTTGAGCAGCCCGGCGACCTGGCGGATCTCGCGCTCGCCCGGCAGGAAGACTAGCATGCCGCCGGTCGTTTCCGACAGCGCCGCCACCACCTGATCGGCCACCGCCTGTGCCAGCCGCGTTCCCCGCGCGATCGGCTTTGGCAACCAGCGCGTTTCGACCGGAAAGGCGCGCCCCCGCGCCGTCAGAACCGGCGCATCGCCCATCAGTGCGGCGACCGGCTCGGCATCCAGCGTGGCGGACATCACCATCAATGCCAGATCGGGCCGCAGCGCGTCGCGCAGTTCCAGCACCAGCGCCAGCCCCAGATCGGCGTTCAGCGAGCGTTCGTGGAATTCATCGAACAGAACCGCGCCGACCCCCTCCAGTGAGGGGTCGGATTGCACCATGCGCGTCAAGATCCCCTCGGTCACGACCTCGATCCGGGTTTGGCGGCTGACCTTGGCCTCGCCCCGAATGCGGTAGCCCACGCGCTGGCCCACCGGCTCGCCCAGGCTCTCGGCCATGCGCTCGGCCGCCGCGCGTGCGGCAAGGCGGCGCGGCTCCAGCATCACGATCCGGCCCGGCACATGGTCCAGCAACGCCAGTGGAACACGCGTGGTCTTGCCCGCACCGGGCGGCGCCTGAAGCACACACCGCCCGTGCGCCGCCAGCGTGGCGCGGATTTCTGGCAACAGCGGATCGATGGGCAGGTCCATGACACCGGGTTATGCGCCAGCGCCGATCAGACTTCCAGTGGCCGCGCAGCCACTGGACAGCTTTGCCCCGGCAAGGCAAGAGGGGCAGGCACAAGCGATGAGAGGGGATCATGGCCGAACTCGCCGAGCGGCTCCTAGCGGCCGACAGACGCGCCCTGGCACGGGCAATCACGCTGGTGGAAAGCACGCGCCACGACCATCGCGAAAAGGCCGCCGCGTTGCTGGAAAATCTGGCCGGTCACGGGCGCGAGGCCTTGCGCATCGGCCTGTCGGGCACGCCGGGCGTGGGCAAATCGACTTTCATCGAGGCCTTCGGCATGGCTCTTTGCGACAAGGGCCTGCGGGTGGCGGTTCTGGCCGTGGACCCGTCGAGTGCGCGCACCGGAGGCTCGATCCTGGGCGACAAGACCCGCATGGAACGCCTGACACGCCACCCCAATGCCTTCATCCGCCCGTCACCCAGCCAGTCGCATTTGGGCGGCGTCGCCCGGCGCACGCGCGAGGCGGTCGCATTATGCGAGGCGGCGGGGTTCGACGTGGTCCTGATCGAAACGGTGGGCGTGGGTCAGTCGGAAACCGTCGTTGCCGAGCTTTGCGATGTCTTCCTGTTGTTGCTGGCCCCGGCCGGTGGCGATGAATTGCAAGGCGTCAAGCGCGGCATCATGGAGGCGGCGGACATCATCGTCGTGAACAAGGCCGATGGCGATCTGAAGGCCACGGCAACGCGCACCTGCGCTGATTACGCCGGCGCGCTGCGGCTGCTGCGCCGGCGCCCGCAAGACCCGCCCGGCTTTCCCAAGGCGATGACGGCATCGGCGCTGGAGGAAAGCGGTCTGGACCATGTCTGGGACGAAATCCGCGCCCTGAGCGACTGGCGGCGCGAACATGGTCACTGGGCCGAGCGGCGCGCGGCGCAGGCACGCCATTGGTTCGCCGAAGAGGTGCGAAACGCCCTGCTGGCCCGGCTGGAGACACCCTGGGCCCGCGCACGAATGGACGCGCTGGCCAGGCAGGTCGCCGATGGCGCCGCCAGCGCAGGCGCCGCCGCGCGCGCCTTTCTCGACGAGTTGTCGACCAGGAATCAGGCCAATGCGAAGCAAGACGAGGCACCGGACCCTCTTGACGGCACGCGGCAATCGCCATAAGAGCGGCGCATGAGATTCTGGGCGCTGCCGCAGCGGCGCCCCTTTGTATTGACGGGCGAAGCTTGCCCAGCCGAACAAGACGAGGACAAAAACATGTCGCGCCGTTGCGAACTGACCGGTAAGGGGCCGATGACTGGCAACAATGTCAGCCATGCCAACAACAAGACGCGCCGCCGTTTCCTGCCGAATCTGGTGGATGTGACGCTGGCCTCGGAAACGCTGGGCAAAAGCTATGCGCTGCGCATCTCGGCGTCGGCGCTGCGCACGGTCGATCACCGTGGTGGGCTGGACGCCTTTCTGGCGAAGGCCCGCGACGAAGATCTGTCGCCGCGCGCGCTGAAGATCAAGAAAGACCTGGCCAAGGCCGCGCAGACCGCCGCTGCCGTAGCCTGACTCGGCTTCCAGCATTGCTGACGCAAAAGCCCCGCTGCATGCGGGGTTTTTTGTTGCGCGGATGTCAGGCCCGGTCGATCAGCCGTTGTCGCGCAGGATCGCCCCGGCCAGATACAGTGATCCACAGATCAAGACCCGCGCCTGCGGATCCCGCTCGGCGATCCGCGCCAGGGCTGCGGCCACCGATTCGGCCTCTTCGGCGGGCAGGCCCGAGGCCGTAGCCGCCGACGCGGTTTCGGACGCGCTGAGGGTGTTGATCTCGTTCGGGATCGACACCGCCACCAGGCCCCGCGCCTGACTGGCCAGCGGTGCCATGAACCCCCGAACATCCTTGGTGTTCAGCATGCCGCAAACAAGCCAGGTCGGGCGCCTGGGCAATCGTGCCAACGTGTCCGCTATCGCCTGCCCCGCCGCCGGGTTGTGGCCGCCGTCCAGCCACAGCTCCAGCCCCGGCGCCTGTTCGATCAGCGGCCCTTGGCGCAACCGCTGCATACGCGCCGGCCATTCGGCCGCCGTCACGGCACCGTCAAAGGCACGCTCGCCGGCGCCCAGCAGCCGCAGCGCGGCCAGTGCCGCCCCGGCATTTTCGATCTGATGACCACCGGGCAGGTTGGGCAAGGGCAGGTCCAGCAAGCCGGTCTCATCCTGATACACCAGTCGCCCGGCCTCTTCGGTGCTGTGCCAGTGCTGGCCATGCGCAAAAAGGGACGACCCGGTCCGGGCTGCGCGATCCTCGATCGCGTGCAGTCCGGCCTCGGCCTGGGGGCCGACCACGCAACGGACCCCACGCTTGAGGATGCCCGCCTTCTCGCCCGCGATTTGCCCCAGTGTCTCACCCAGGTATTGCTGATGATCCAGCGAGACCGGCGTAATGACACACAGCGCCGGCTTGTCGATGACATTGGTCGCATCGAGCCGGCCGCCCAGACCGACCTCCAGCAAGGTAAAATCGGCTGGCGTGCGGGCAAAGGCCAGAAAGGCCGCGCAGGTGGTGATCTCGAAATAGGTGATGGGCGCACCGGCGTTCGCGGCATAGCACTCATCCAGAACCGCGCCGAGCGCGGGTTCGGAAATCAATGTGCCGGCCAGACGGATGCGTTCATGAAACCGCGCCAGATGCGGCGAGGTATAGGCATGAACGCGCTTCCCCTCGGCTTCCAGTCCGGCGCGGAGCATGGCAAGGGTCGAACCCTTGCCGTTCGTGCCCGCAATATGGACGACCGGGGGCAGATCGCGCTCGGGGTGGCCCAGCGCGGCCAGCAGACGCCAGACCCGGTCCAGCGTCAGGTCGATGATCTTGGGATGCAACGCCATCATCCGGGACAGGATGGCGTCCGAGGGCGCCGCGCTCACGGCTTGGCGTCAGGCGCGGCAACGGGCTCTGGCGCAAGGTCCGCCGGGGCCTCGGGCTCGGGCGCGGGCAAATCACCCGCCACCGCGGGCGGCTGGCTGGTCAGCATGCGCAGGATGGTGATCAACTCACGCCGCATGTCCTTGCGGTGGGTGACACGGTCCAGCATCCCGTGATCCAGCAGGTATTCGGCCCGCTGAAACCCTTCGGGCAGCTTTTCGCGGATGGTCTGTTCGATCACCCTGGGCCCGGCGAAACAGATCAGGGCATTCGGCTCGGCGATCTGGACATCGCCCAGCATGGCATAGCTGGCGGTCACGCCACCGGTCGTGGGATGGGTCAGAACGCAGATATAGGGCAATCCCGCCTCACGCAGCATCTGCACGGCGACCGTGGTGCGCGGCATCTGCATCAGCGACAGAATCCCCTCCTGCATACGCGCCCCCCCGGCGGCGGAAAACAGCAGCAGCGGGCACCGGCGTTCGACCGCGCGTTCGCAGGCGGCGATGATCGCATTGCCGACATACATGCCCATCGATCCGCCCATGAACGAAAAATCCTGCGCCGCCGCGACGACCGGCGCGCGCCCGATCTCGCCCTCGGCGACCAGCATCGCCTCGCGCTCGCCGGTGGCTTTCTGCGCCGCCTTCATACGGTCGGGATAACGTTTCTGATCGCGAAAATGCAGCGGATCGACCACCGGCTCGGGCACCGACACCTCGGAAAACGTGCCGGCGTCGAACAGGCGTTCGAACCGCTCGCGCGGGGTGATCGCCATATGGTGATTGCAGTTCGTGCAGACCTGAAGATTGTCCTTCAGTTCCCGGTGGAACAGCATGGTTCCGCATTCGGGGCACTTCGTCCAGAGGTTCTCGGGCATCTCGCGGCGCGAGAAGAGCGAGTTGATGGTCGGTCGGACGTAGTTGGTGATCCAGTTCATGCCGTTTGCCCCTGTCTGGCTGCGTGTTCAGATAAAGGCGCCGGGCGTGAATTGCAATCCGGTGCCGCGTCAGCGCCGCATCAGAAGCAGCCGGCACACCGCCCAAACCGCAACCATGAGCGCCATGTCAGCCAGCAGTATGGGGCGCAGGTTGGCCGATTGCACCGTTCCCCGTGGCAGTTCGAACAGTGCCAGACCGTCAAGCCCGCCCATGGCCGAGACGACCAGGATCGCCAGAAAATTGTTGGCGAAATGCAGCCCCCAGGCCAGGCCCAGCGCCCCGGTACGCGCGGTCAGATCCGCCGCGATAAGCCCGAAGAGCCCGGTTGCGGCCACGACAAGCCAGGCATTGTCGCCCAGTTCGCCGGGCGCGAAATGGGCCAGGCCGAACAGAATCGATGGCACGCCCATCCAGACCAGCGGCGCGGCAAAGCGCGCCGCCAGCTGCTGTTGCAGATAGCCGCGAAAGACCAGTTCCTCGGCCCCGGTCTGCAAGGCGATCCCCATCAGTGCCAGCGGCAGGAACGCCAGCCATGTCGGCAGCGGCGTCGCGACCGAAAGTGTCGGAAGGAAAGGCAGCGAAAGCAGGCCGAGGCCGCCACCGACCACCACCATGACCCCAAGACCCAGCACGAAGTCCCGAAGGACCGTCGGCGGCGGGCCGAACAGGCTGCGCCAACCCCGCCCGTGCAGCAGCCGCGCCGCCGCCCAGGCCCCCAGTGCCATACCCAGGAAGGTGCACAACAGCAGCAGCAGTGAAACCGGGTCCGCCCCCTGCGCGATGGTCTGAAGCCGCGCCTCCAGCCCGTCGAGACCTGAGGCAAGCCACAGCAGCCCGCCCATGACCGCCATCCACAGGAAATAGATACCTGCGATCAGCCCAAGCCCCAGAACAAGCCGCCAGATCTGCGGATACGCGCGGGCGGGGGCGACAAAGTTGTCAAAGGTCGTTGGAAACACGGCAACTCTTTCGGTCAGTCCCATCGGCGCGGCATCATGGCGCAGCGGGCCGCCGGGGGCAATGCGGTGCGCGCCCTTGCCGGCCCTGCGCCGTCAACGGTAGGATTCGGCAATCACGGAGGCGCGGCATGGGCGGTTGGCTGGAATTCATCGCGGCATTGGCAGTCTTCTTCCTGTCGCATGCGGTGCCGGTGCGGCCCGCCGTCAAGGGCGCCATCGTCACACGGTTCGGGGCACCGGCGTTCACCATCGGATACAGCCTGTTGTCGCTGGCGATCCTGGCATGGCTGATCGTGGCGGCCGGACGCGCGCCTTTCGTCGCGCTCTGGTTCTATGCGCCGTGGCAGGCCTGGCTGGCATTGGGCGGCATGGCGCTGGCCTGTGTGCTGGCGGCGGTCGCGCTGGTGTCGGTCAATCCGTTCTCGTTCGGTGGGCGCGCGGGGCAGTTCGACCCCGATGCGCCCGGCATCGCCGGCGTCGTGCGCCACCCGCTTCTGCTGGCGATCCTGCTTTGGGCCGGAGTTCATCTGCTGGCCAACGGCACGCTGGCGCATGTGATCCTGTTCGCGCTGTTTGCTGGCTTCGCGCTGGTGGGCATGGTGATGCTGGACCGCCGGCGTCAACGCGAGATGGGGCGGCGGCAATGGCGCGAACAGGCGCGGGCGACATCGCTCTTGCCGTTGGCCGCGCTGTTCACCGGCCGTTGGCGGCCGCGTCGCGGACCGCCCTGGGGTGCGGTGGCCGTGGGGTTGTTGGCCTGGGCCGCGCTGATCACGCTGCACCCCTGGGTGATCGGCCCGTCGCCGTTGCCGTGATCGCGATGCCTAGTCGGACCCCAGCATCCGCTTGAACCAGCCTTTTTTCGCACCGGTCTTGTCATCGACTTCGGCCGACTCGGCCTCATCGTCCGGTCCCTCGACCGCGGCCTGAAACCGGGTGAAGAACTCGTCGGCCATCTTGCGGGCGAACCCGTCGATGATCCGGCTGCCCAGTTGCGCAAGCTTGCCGCCGACCTTGGCATCGACCTCGTATTGCAGGCTGGTGCCGCCCTCGGCCGGTTGCAGCCGCACACGGGCCTCGCCCCGCGCGAAGCCGGCCGCGCCGCCCTTGCCCTCGCCCGAAAGGGTCAGGCTTTCGCCCTCGACCCGGTCAGAGATCGTCACCAGCCCGGTGAAGCGCGCCTTGACCGGGCCGACCTTCTGCACCACCACGGCCTCGAACCCGTCCTCGGGCGTGCCGGTCAGCGACTCGCAGCCGGGGACCGCCGCCTTCAACACCTCCGGATTCAGGAGGGCCGCCCAGACGATGGCCGGGTCGGCGTCGATCTGGCGCGTGTCACTCATCTGCATGGCGTGTCCTCCCTCATCGCGTTTATCGCTGGCAGCATAGGCACAAGCGCCGCGCGGGGAAAGGCGGCTTTCGTCTGTCAGACCATTGTCGCATCCCCCCGGCCACCATCACTGTTTGAGGTCGCGCGCGCCGGTGCTATCGTTTGCGGATGCAGGGAAGCCAGAACATGACCGCCACCCCGCCCGATCCCGATCACCATCCGCCCGGCGCTTTTGTCGCCAGGGCACTGATTGTCGATGACCACCCGCTTTTTTGCGACGCGCTTGCGCTGACGCTGCGGGCCTTGGGAGGCGTGGGCGAGGTGGAAACGGCGCATACGCTGGCCGCCGCCATCGCCTGGATCGAGGCCGGCACCGTGCCTGACCTGGTGCTGCTGGATCTGGATCTGCCCGATGTCGAAGGACTGGAGGGGCTGTTGCGCCTGCGTGCGGCAGAGCCCGCCATGCCGGTGATCGTTGTGTCCTCGATGGCGGATGCGCGCTTGATCGAGGCCGCGCTGTCAGCCGGGGCTGCGGGCTTCGTGCCCAAGCATTCCGGGCGCGAGGCCATTCGCGCCGCACTCGATGCACTGACACGCGGCGAAAGCTATTTGCCTGACGGGTTCGTGCCCAGCGGCGAAAACAGCGAAACGCAGGACGCCGTCACCCGGCTGGCACAACTGACGCGCCAGCAGGCCCGGATTCTGGAGCTTCTGTGCCAGGGCCGGTTGAACAAGCAGATCGCCTGGGAACTGTCGATTGCCGAAACCACGGTCAAGGCGCATGTGACGGCGATCATGCGCAAGCTTGGCGTGCAAAGCCGCACACAGGCGGTGCTGATGGCCCAGCAGGCGCGTTTCGCGGCCTTCGTGCCCGAGGGTTAAACCGACGGCAGGTTATCGCTGACGCGAAACCCCTCGGGGATCGCATCCTGCCCGTCCAGCACCAGATCGGCGATCACCTGCGCCAGTCGCGGCGCCATGCCGAAGCCGATCTTGAACCCGCCGTTCATCACGAAATGCCCGTCCCGTCCGGGCCATGGCCCCAGCATCGGCGCGCGCGACGGGCTGCGCGGGCGCAGGCCCGCCCAGCGTTCCAGAACGGGCGCGTCACGCAGATCAGGCGCGATTGCGCGCGCCCGCGCGATCAGCCGGTCGAGGCCATCGTCGGTGGCGGCGGGGTCGTCGAAGCTGCGTTCCGAGGTCGAGCCGATCGCCACCGTCGCGTCGGCATGCGGGACCAGGTGCAGCCCTTCGGAAAACACCTGCGGCGCATCGCGCCAATCGGCGGCCAGAAGCGCGGCCTGGCCCTTGACGGCACCGCCCATCGCAACGCCCAGATCATCGCCCAATGCTGTCAGTCCCGGCATCCCGGTTGCCCAGATCACGCGGGCCGCAGCAGGCGGCGGCGCATCGCCGAGCCGGACCTCGGCGCCCAGCGCGGCCAGCGCCGCGACCAGCGCCACCCCGGCCCGGCGCGGCGACAAACGGGCGGTCAATGTGTCCGCCACCACCAGGCCGGTGGGGCTGTGCAGACGCAAGCCGGCCATGTCAGTGGCGTCAACGACCCGCCATTCCGCCAGCCCGCGCCACAGCTTTCGCGCATTCTCGGCCCGTGCCCGCGCAAGGGCGACGGCGGCCGCATCCGCCAGGGGCTGAACCCGGCCCAGACGCGCATAGCCCGGATCCCTGCCGCCGGTTCGTGCGACTTCCGACCAGAAGGATTCGGCCTGGATCAGACTTTCGAACTGAAAGGCCTTCTTGGCATTCCACTGCTCGGGCACATGCGGGGCCAAGGCCCCCACCACGCCGCCCGACGCCCCGGCGCCGACGCGATCGCGTTCGATCACCACGACTCGCGCCCCCCGGCGCGCCAGTTCGAATGCCGCGCTCAGGCCGAAAATGCCCGCCCCCATCACCGCGATCTCGGCCATTGCAAAACCCTTTGCTGCGCGCCATGGTCCCGCCAGCCCTAGCCCAGACGGACCTCATGCGCCAGCCTGCCCCCTTGCTATGGACCGAGAACGGCACGCCCGTCAGCACGCGCTTTGACGACCCCTATTTCACCATCGGCGCCGGTCTGGACGAAGCGCGCCACGTCTTTCTGGACGGAAACGGGCTGCCTGACCGCTTTGCCCCCGGTTTTCACATCGCCGAGCTGGGCTTTGGCACCGGCCTGAACCTGCTGGCGGCCATGGCGTGTTGGACCGGACCGGGACAGCTGCGCTTCACCTCGTTCGAGGCATTCCCGCTGCCGCCCGATGACATGGCCCGCGCGCTGTCTGCATTCGACCTGCCGGGGGCGGATGTGATGGTTGCGGCCTGGGCGGCAGCATCGGGGCCGGTGCGGATGCTGGAGCTTCCCGCTGTTACGGCCGAAATCCATATCGGCGATGCGCGCGATACGCTGCCACGCTGGCAGAGCCGCGCGGATGCATGGTTTCTGGACGGCTTTTCGCCAGCCCGAAACCCCGAACTTTGGGGCGAAACCCTGATGGCCGAGGTTGCGCGCCACACGGTGCCGGGTGGAACCTTTGCCACCTATACCGCCGCCGGCCACGTTCGCCGCGCATTGGAGGGGGCGGGTTTTGCCGTCACCCGCAAGGCCGGGTTCGGCCGCAAGAAACATATGACGGCAGGACGGCTGAACGGGGGCAGTGCATGACCGATCAGAACACCAGGCTCGGCATCTGGCTGATGGTCTCCACAGCTTTCGTCTTTGCGATGCAGGACGGTATCTCGCGCCATCTGGCTGGGGAATACAACGTCTTCATGGTCATCATGATCCGCTACTGGTTTTTCGCGGCCTTCGTCATCGCCATCGCCAAGCACAAGGCAGGCGGCATCCGCCAAGCCGTGCGAAGCCGACGGCCGTTGACGCAGATCTTTCGCGGTCTTCTGCTGGCAGCCGAGGTCTGCGTCATGGTCGCCGGTTTCGTGGCACTGGGGCTGGTCGAAAGCCACGCGGTCTTTGCCGTCTATCCGCTTCTGGTTGCCGCGCTTTCCGGCCCCGTTCTGGGCGAGAAGGTGGGATGGCGGCGCTGGAGCGCCATCGGCATCGGCTTTGTCGGCGTTATCATCATCCTGGAACCAGGGTATGGCGTGTTCCATCCGGCAGCGCTGATCCCGCTTCTGGCGGCGCTGATGTTCGCCCTCTACGGGTTGCTGACGCGCTTTGTCTCGCGCAATGACAGCGCGGCGGTCAGCTTCTTTTGGACCGGTGTCGCCGGCGCGGTGTTCACCACCGTGGTCGGCGTCTGGTTCTGGGAACCGATGACCCCGTCCGACTGGGCCTGGATGGGCCTCTTGTGCCTGACCGCAGCGCTCAGCCATTATCTGCTGATCCGCGCCTATGAAGTGGCCGAGGCCAGCGCGATTCAGCCATTTGCGTATCTTCAACTGGTCTTCGTCAGCTTCATCGGCATCGGTGTGTTTGGCGAAACCCTGCGCCCGAATGTGGCGGTCGGCGCCGTGATTGTTGTTTGCGCCGGGTTGTTCACGCTTTGGCGCGCCAGGCAGAAAGAGATGCAATGAACGTGCTGTTGCTGTGTCTGGGCAATATCTGCCGCTCGCCGACAGCGCACGGGGTCATGCGCAGCATGGCCGCGCACAGGGAACTGTCGCTGCGCTTCGACAGCGCAGGCACCGGCGGCTGGCATGTCGGCGCGCCACCCGATCCGCGCGCACTGAGCGCAGCCTACAAGCGCGGCTACGATCTTTCGGACCTGCGCGCGCGCCAGCTTTCGTGGGCGGATTTCACCCGGTTTGAGCTGATCCTGGCGATGGATGCGCGCAACCTGGCCGACGCGCGGGCATCCTCGCCGCCCGACGCCACCGCGGCAACGGCGCGTTTTCTGGATTTCGCGGGGATCGGCGGCGACGTGCCCGATCCTTATCTCGTCGGCGGGTTCGATGAGGTCGTCACGCTGATCGAGCGCGCCAGCACCGCAGCCCTTGATCGACTGTCCAACGGTGATCTGCGCTGACGCGCTTAGCGCGTGCAACTGCGCTCTGCGGTCTCGCCAAACGCGCGATAGCGCCCCCAGAACGCATTGTCGGTGGCGCTGCGCGACATGCGCACCCGCTGCGCTTCGTCCGGGTCCGTGAAAAACAGCGCCGCGCGACCCTGTTCGTAATGGGTCAGCGTTTGTTGCGCGACGGCATCGATGCAGCGGCACAGCGCCCGGTTCGCGCCCGGCCGGTCCGACCGGTTGCATGCGGCTTCCACAGGTCCGGCCAACGCAGCCGGCGGGCCGAGCATCGCCAGCAACCAGACCGCTGCGAATACGGAATATCTCATCTGTGGCCCTGTCCTGGGGAGGGATGCGCGGCTTTCGCAACCAGCACGCGGACCCTGTGTCAACCAACCGAAAAAATAGCAAAACGGCCCCTGTTCCACAATCGCTACCCCTTGGGGCCAGGCCGCGCAAAGGCGCTACAGCTGTGATCGGCGCCGTTGCATCGCCGGGGCGACATGCTAGTGTGCGCGCGCATCCGTTGGGGCAGGTTGCGGGGGAAGAATGGCGGACTGGGATTACATCATCGTCGGGGCAGGCACGGCCGGCTCGCTTCTGGCCAACAGGCTCAGCGCCAGCGGCAAGGTCCTGCTGCTGGAGGCAGGTGGCCGCGACAACTATCTGTGGGTCCATGTTCCGATCGGCTACCTGTATTGCATCGACAACCCCCGCACCGACTGGCGGCTGCGCACCCGTGCCGAACCCGGCCTGGGTGGGCGCAGCCTGCTGTATCCGCGCGGCAAGGTTCTGGGCGGGTGTTCGTCGATCAACGGGATGCTGTATCTGCGTGGCCAGGCGGCCGATTACGACCACTGGCGCCAGATGGGCAACACCGGATGGGGCTGGGACGACGTGCTGCCCTATTTTCGCAAGCACGAGGATTATGCGGCGGGCCACGCCGACCCGGCGTTCCACGGAACCGGTGGCGAATGGCGGGTCGAGAACCAGCGCCTGCGCTGGGAGATCCTTGACGACTGGGCGCGGGCCGCGGTGGCTTGCGGCATTCCGGCAAGCGACGACTTCAACACAGGCGACAACGAAGGCGTGGGATATTTCAAGGTCAATCAACGCTCTGGCTGGCGCTGGAACGCCGCGCGCGCGTTTTTGCGACCGGTGCGCGGGCGCGATACGCTGAAGATCGAAACCCATGCCCATGCGCAGGGGCTGATCTTTGACGGCAATCGCTGCACCGGCGTTCGTTACCGGCGTGGGGACACCCTGCACGAGGCACGCGCCGGAGGCGGGGTGATCCTGTGTTCCGGCGCGATCGGATCGGCGCAACTGCTGCAGTTGTCCGGCATCGGTCCGGCGACGTTCCTGCGTTCGATGGGGATCGAGATGCGCCACGATTGCGATGCGGGCGAGAAGCTTCAGGACCATCTGCAGCTTCGCATGGCCTATCGGGTGACGGGTGCGAAAACCCTCAACACCATGACCCAAAGCCTGTGGGGCAAGGGAAAGATCGCGCTGGAATACGCGCTGCGCCGGACCGGACCGATGTCGATGGCGCCCAGCCAGATGGGCGCCTTTGCCCGCTCGGGTCCCGATGTCGATCGCGCGGATCTGGAGTATCACGTACAACCACTGAGCCTTGATGCCTTTGGCGAGGATCTGCACCCGTTTCCTGCCATTACCGCCAGCGTGTGCCATTTGCGGCCGCAAAGCCGGGGCCATGTGCGACTGACTGCCCCGGATGCCATGACGCCGCCCGAGATTGCCCCCAACTATCTGTCCGACGAGGCCGACCGCCGCGTGGCCGCACGGGCGATCCGGCTGACGCGGCGCATCATGGCGGCCGAACCGCTTGCGCGCTATCATCCGGAGGAGTTTCGCCCCGGCCCCGATCCGCGGACGGACGAGGAACTGGCCCAAGCGGCCGGACAGATCGGGACGACGATCTTTCACCCCGTCGGAACGGCGCGGATGGGCTGCGACCCGCATGCCGTGGTCGGGCCGGACCTGCGCGTGCATGGGGTCGAGGGGTTGCGGGTCGCCGATGCCTCGATCATGCCTACCATCACCAGCGGCAACACCAATTCGCCCACGCTGATGATCGCCGAGAAAGCCGCCGATCTGATCCTGGGCGATCGCACCGCGCATGGATAGGCCAACAGGGCGCGTCATCGCACGATCAGTTCGGCGTGCAGGGCGCCGGCGGCACTGATCGTGTTGAGGATGTCGATCATGTCATGGGGGCCTACCCCCAGCGCGTTCATCCCCTCGATCACGCCAGCCAGGGTCGTGCCGCCGTCAACCTCGGCCAGGCCGGTGCCCGGCTCGTGGGCGATCTCTGCCTCGGTGCGCGGCACGACGACCACGTCGCCAGGCGTGAAAGGATTTGGCTGAACGGCGATCGGCGTTTCGTCGACCCGCAGGGTCAGCCCGCCCTGCGCCACCGCCACACGGCTGATGCGCACGTCCTCGCCCATGACGATGGTGCCCGACCGCTGGTCGATCACGACCCGCGCACGCGCTGCCGGCGACACGACAAGGTTCTCGACCGCGCTCAGCGCATGCGCAGCCGATGGCTGTCGCGTCGCGGCCACGTCCAGAACGACGGTGCCTGCGTCCTGCATGGCCGCGGCGCTGCGCCCGAAATGCGTGTTGATCGCCTGTTCGATCCGCAGCGCCGTGGTGAAATCGGCCTCGCGCAGGGCCAGCCGGACCCGCGTGAGCGAAGCGAGTTCGAAATCCACTTCCCGCTCGACCCGGGCGCCACCGGGAATCGCGCCTGCCGTCGGCACGCCCTCGACAACCTCGGCGGCATCACCACGCGCGGCGACCCCGCCGGCAATCACCGTGCCCTGGGCCACGGCATAGATCTGCCCGTCGGCACCGTTGAGCGGCGTCATGACCAGCGTTCCGCCGTAAAGGCTTTCGGCGTCGCCGATCGCAGAAACGGTCACGTCCACCCGCGACCCCGCCCGTGAAAAGGGCGGCAGCGCCGCTGTGACAAGCACCGCCGCAACATTGCGCGGGCGAAACTGCTCACCCGTGACATTCACACCCAGACGTTCAAGGATATTGGCCATCATGTCTTCGGTGAAGGGCGCGTTGCGCAACCCGTCGCCAGACCCGTCGAGGCCCACGACAAGCCCGTAGCCGATCAGATCATTGCCGCGCACACCGTCGAATTCGACCAGATCCTTGAGCCGGATCCCCGCCGAGGCCGCCTGCCCCAGAAGAAGTGCGAGGATCAGGATCGCCCGGGCGATCACCGCAAGTACTCCAGCAACGAAAGCCGCGATATCCTGGACGTGAGCGCGTAAAGCGATTCAAGGCGATGGCGGGTTTCTTCCAGCACGCTGGCCGATTCGAACGGATCGGTTCCGATCAGGCCCTGGCGCGCCCGAACCAGCGAGTCACGCTCATGCGAGAGGCGTTGCAGGCGCTGTTCCAGCAGTTCCTGGTCAAACCCGATTCCCGCCTGCAGGCCCGTGACCGCGCCCCCGTTGGATTCAATCTCTTCCATCGTCTTGAAGGCCAGGTTGCGGGTTTCGGCGCGGCTGAGGCCGAGATCCGGATCCTCCATCAATGCGGCCATCGTCACGGCCATCAGATGCCGCCGGATGGCTGGATCAGCGGCATCGGGAAGCGGCGATGCGACCTGTGCATCGTCAAGGGCGCCGCCTGGCGACTGGCCAGTACCCTGATAGATCGCGGTCTCGAACACCCCGCCGGGGTCAAGGAAGAAGCTTTCGAGCGTTGCGTGTATTTCATCGGCGGTTTGCAGGCCGCTCACGGCGGTTTCCACTTCGGCAAGGATCTGGTCGGCGGAAACGAGCGGGCCGCGATCAACGGCCGCGCCGGAAAAAAGCGTGCGGCCCGCAACGCTGACCGATAGAACCGACACCATGTCGCCCAGCGCGGTGCGCGCGGCGGAACCGACGGATTCATAGCTTTGATCGCCGGAATCGGCGAAAGCCGCGGTCAGAACCTGGTTTGACAGCAGGGCCCCGAGAGACGCGAAGCGTTGCAACGAGGTTTGGGCGGTTTCCAGCACGGTTTCATTCTGCCCGATGACCGTCTCATAGGTCTGAATCCGGCCCAGCCGCGATTCGATGACCGCGAGTTCGCCCAGATCGCCCCGCAAGTGTTGCTGCGGGGCCGCGACCCGGCCGGTGGTCAGTTCGGCACTATGTTGCGCCACGGAATCGCGCAACTGGACGCCATTGCGTTGCATCTGGAACGGAAGGGCCAGGCTGCCCAGCGAAACCCAGGACATGATCAGATCTCCAGTATCTGGCGCATCAGGTCGTCCGCGACCTGAAGCAGACGGGCGTTGGCGGCGTGCGCCTTTTCGACCTGGAGAAGGCGTTGCATCTCGGAATCCACATCGACGCCCATCGACAGCGCCTGGTGCTGCAACTCGGCATGATAGGCTTGAGCGTGCGTTGCCCGTTCCTCGGTGGCGTGGCGGGCCTGGCTTATGCCCGAAATCGTCTGTCCCACGTTGTCGGCAAAGCTGCGTGTCGCGCTGCCGGTCTCGCCGGGAAGCGGGCGCTGCAACGCCTCCACCCAGCGCTGCAACTGGCGATCATCGCCCACCGCGCCGGGAACAGCGGCACCAAGACCTGTGCGCAATTTCCAGAGATCGCCGCCGGCTTCGGGTAGCACGGTGTCGCTGAGGGCCAGGCGCCCGGCCAGACCGTCGATCTGTGCCGGATCGAGCGCCAAGCCGAAATCGGTGAACAGGCCCGGCTGGCCCGGCGCGGTTGTCGGATCGGTGGCCGGATCCTGAAACCGTTCGACAAGGCTTCGGGCGATCCGATCGAGCGCGGTTTGCGCGGAGGGGGCATCGACATCGCGAATGGCAAAATTCGCCGCCAACCGCCCCCCGGCCAACGGCCCGGTCTGCGCGGTCGAGAGCGCCTGACCGTTCACGCGCAGGCCCGACAGTGTGCCATCCTCCAGTGCCATAGACGCATCCATGGCCGGGCTGGTCGCAAACGAAAGCTCGGCCGGCCTGGTATCGAGCAGGAGGTGCCCGCCCTCGGAATAGAGGGCGATCCGGCCGTCAGGGTGTTGAAATTCGCGTATCGGCACGATCTCGGACAGCGACGCGATGAGCTTCTGGCGTTCGTCCGCAAGGCCCAGGGCCTGATGGCCCTGCGCCTGTAGCCTGACGATATTGCGGTTGAGAACGGCGATGCGCTCCAGCCCCAGATTGAGCGCGTCGACATCGGCACCGATTGCTGCATCGGCACCCTGGCGCTGGGACTGGACCTGCTTTTCCAGCGCGTTGAGATGGCCGGCAAGATCGTTTCCGGCATCGGCCACGGCCGACAGCCGATGGTCCAGATCCGGCCGTGCGGCGGCCGACACCAGCGCGTTTTCCAGCGTCGCGACCTTGCCGGTCAGGCCGTGAGGATCGCCGGGCAGGCCGATCGCCTGCTCGATCCGGTTCCAGAAGTCCAGCTGGGTGTCGCTTCCGGCGGTGGCACCGCCGGATTGGCGCAACAGCCCGTCGAGGATGGGATCGGTCTGCCGTTCGACATCGACGACGCGCACACCGCCCCCGACAACCGACGACGCGACATTCAGTCGCCGCGTGGCGTAGCCTTCGGTCATCGAGTTGGCCACATTGGCGGAAATCACATGAATCGCGCGCGATTGGGCGGTCAGGCCGGACATCGCGGCGGAAATGGCGCTGTTGATACTCATCCGTCACCCTCCGTCGTTCTGGGTCAGCGCTTGATGTTGGTGGTTTCCTGCAACATCTCGTCAACGGTCTGGATGACCTTGGCGTTCGACGAATAGGCACGCTGGGTCTGGATCATGTTGGTGAGTTCATTGGCGATGTCGGTTGCCGATTCCTCGCGCGTGAAGCCCATCAGATCGCCCGTGGGGCCATCACCGGCATCCCACAGGAACATGGGTCCGCTGGCCTCGGACACGCGATAGGCTTGGTTGTCCAGCGATATCAGTCCATTGGGATTGGGAACATCGACAAGCGGAACCTGGGCGATCGCCCGCACCAGCCCCGAGTCGTAGACGCCGCGCAGCATGCCGTCGGGGTCCACCTGGACACTGAGAAGCGACTGAACCGGCGAGCCGTTCTTGGTGATGGAAACCGGCGTGAAGCTTGAGGCCATCTGCGTGATGCTGTCGCTGTCGCCAAGCTCGCCGATATTCAGGCTGATCGACTGGCTGCCCACCGTGACGGCCAATTCGCCGGTCGTCGGATCATAGGGGGCGCCGGCCCCGCCCGCAGGTTGCGTGACCGAAACCATGCGCCCGGCATTTGGCGGCGCGTCGTCAAATTCCATGACGTATTCACCGACGACCGAGCCACTGGCCGAGTCAGTGATCGTGACGTTCCATTCGTTCGAAGTTCCCGCGCCCGGAACGACCGGCGTGAAGCGCATGTTCAGCGATTCCGGCGATCCGACCGGGTCATAATATTCCAGCGTCACGTCATGTGATTCACCGCTGGCACCTTCGCGCGTGGCAGAGGCCGGCAGGTTGAGGCGCAGATCGATCTGCGATGTGGGGTCGGAATCGAACTGGGTGCGGTTGATCTGGATCGGCTGCAACCCGCCCGGCGTGTCGCGCGAATATGTGCCCACGGATCCATCCGGATTGGCGGGCCAGCCCAGCAGCGCAAGGCCGTGTTCGTTGCGCAACACGCCCTGCGCATCCGGGCGGAACGCGCCGGTGGTGGTCAGCATCATCGGCGTATTCCCCTGATCGCTGCTGGTGACGGGCAGAAACCCGCGCCCGTTCACCGCCAGATCGGTTGGATTGGCGCTGGAACTGAGCGCGCCGCGTTCGTCGATCATGCGCATGGTCGAGCTGCGCACCCCGCCGGCCATATAGGCTGCATCGCCACCTGCCGACAGGATCATGGACTGGAACGAAACGCTTTGACGCTTGTATCCTGCCGTCGCCGAGTTCGCGATATTGTCGGAAATTACCGAAAGCCGGGTCGAATTGGCATTGAGCCCCGAGATTCCTGCATTGAACGAAGAGTAGAGGGTCGACATTGACAAACCTTTCAAGCCTGTGCCGGTTTCGTCCGACACTGCATGAACGGTCTTAATGCGCCCCTAACACGCGCAGGTTTTTCACGCTCTAACCCGATTGCCGCAGCAAGATCAGCTCAAGGCGGTTGTTGCGCACGGACATCGGGTTTCGCATTACCTGCCGCCGGTCGGCGTGACCTGTCACCCGCGCGGTGCGCGAGGGGTCGAAAGACTGGCTTTCCAGCAGCAGACGCATGCGCGCCGCACGCGACAGTGACAACGTCCAGCGCGGATCATTCAGCTGCACCATCGTATAGGTCCGAGTATGCCCCTCGATCGCCAGGGAGTTTTGCGCCATGCCAAACACCTCAGCCAGGATCGAGGCGAGAACCGACAAGATCGGCTCTGGCTCGTCGGTATCGCCGTGAAACAGCGGCGCACCGGGCAGATCGAAAAGCTCGATCACCAGTCCCTCGTCGGTGACGCGCGTGACCACATGGCGCAGGGCCTCGGTCATCGTCGCACTTTCGGCGCCAAGCCCTTGCAGCCGATCCTCGATGGCCTCGAAAGAATCGGCTTCGGAGCGGTCTTCCGAGGCGTCCATCGTGTTGCCCTGATTGGTTTCGGGGCCCAGATCGTCGGCGGAATGGATATCATTGCCGCCGAACATGCCGCTGCCCCCGGACGAGCTGCGATTGATCGGGATCGAGGGCGTGAAATAGTCCGCCAGCCCTCGGCGTTGCGTTTCCGTCGTTGCGCCCAGAAGCCACATCATCAGAAAGAAGGCCATCATGGCCGTGACGAAGTCGGCATAAGCAACCTTCCACGCGCCACCATGGTGCCCCTGCGCGGCCACCACCTTCTTTCGTTTGATGAGGATCGGCGCGGCATTGGTTTGCCGGCTCATCCCACCACCTGTTTCACTTCACCCGCATTCAGCGATAGCGAACAGGTATGAAACCCGGGTTAACAGGGGCGGGGCGCGAAGCGAGCACCGGCCCACTCCGCAAACCTGTCAATCGGCGACATCGAACTGCATCGGTCGCACCTGCCGGAACATCCCGGTGTTGCGAAGGGTTTCCACGACCTTGGGATCGAGCGCCTGATCGAGATACAAAAGCGCGATCGCATCCTTGCCGACACCGGACCGGCCAAGCGTGAAGTTGGCGATGTTGACGCCGCTCTTGCCCATGGTGTTGCCCAGCAGGCCGATGATGCCGGGCACGTCCTCGTTGGTCGTATACAGCATGTGCGCGCCGATCTCGGCGTCGATATTGATGCCCTTGATCTGGATGAACCGCGGCTTTCCGTCCGAGAACACGGTGCCCGCGACCGAACGCTCGCGCTTGTCGGTCACGACCGTCAGCTTGATGAACGCGTCGAACACGCCGGTCTTTTCCTGCCGCGTGGTCGACAGCTGGATGCCGCGTTCCTTGGCCATGATGGGGGCCGACACCATGTTCACATCGGGGTTCGATGCCTTCATCACGCCCGCGACCACCGCACAGTTCAGCGCGTTGAGGTTCATCTCGGTAACGGCGCCATCGTAAAGGACGTTGATGGCGCGGATCGGCTCGTCGGTCAGTTGCCCGGCGAAATCGCCCAGATGGGCGGCCAGTTTCAGCCATGGCCCCATCACGGCGGCCTCTTCGGCGCTCACCGACGGCATGTTGAGGGCGTTCTGCACCGCACCGGTCAGCAGGAAATCCGACATCTGTTCGGCCACCTGGATGGCAACGTTTTCCTGCGCCTCCTTGGTGCTGGCGCCCAGATGCGGCGTGACGACGACGTTGGGCAGGTTGAACAGCGCCGAGTCGGTCGCAGGCTCCACGGCGAAAACGTCAAAACCCGCACCGGCGACATGGCCGGACTTAATCGCCTCGGCCAACGCGGCCTCATCGACCAGCCCGCCGCGCGCGCAGTTGATGATCCGCACGCCCTTCTTGGTCCTGGCGATCGCCTCGGCCGACAGGATGTTGCGGGTCTTGTCGGTCAGCGGCACATGCAAGGTGATGAAATCGGCGCGCGCCAGCAGCTCGTCCAGCTCGACCTTGGTGACGCCCATGGCCTTTGCGCGTTCTTCCGACAGGAAGGGGTCATAGGCCACGACCTTCATCTTCAGCCCCAGCGCGCGATCGCAAACGATGCCGCCGATATTGCCGGCACCGATCACGCCCAATGTCTTGTTGAACAGCTCCACCCCCATGAAGCGGTTCTTTTCCCATTTGCCGGCATGGGTGCTGGCGCTGGCCTCGGGCAACTGGCGCGCGACCGCGAACATCAGCGCAATGGCATGTTCGGCGGTCGTGACCGAGTTGCCGAAGGGCGTGTTCATCACGATCACCCCGCGCTTCGAGGCAGCGGGAATATCGACATTGTCCACACCGATCCCGGCGCGGCCGATCACCTTCAGGTTCGGGGCCTTGTCCAGGATCTTTTCCGTGACCTTGGTGGCCGAACGGATGGCAAGGCCGTCATACTGGCCGATGACCTCGGCCAGCTTGTCCTTGTCCTTGCCCAGATCGGGCAGATAGTCGACATCGACGCCACGGTCGCGAAAGACCTGGACGGCGGTTTCAGAGAGTTTATCGGATACGAGAACGCGGGGCGCCATGATGCGACCTCCTTTGCAAGGGTTGGCACCCCCCGCGGCAAACGCGGGGGAGGGATCAGGGGATCAGGCCGCTTTCTGCGCGGCGATTTCAGCGTGATAGGCCCATTCGATCCAGGGCAGCAGCGCCTGAACATCGGCGGTTTCCACCGTCGATCCGCACCAGATCCGCAGACCCGGCGGTGCATCGCGATAGGCACCGATATCCAGGGCGACGCCCTCGGCCTCAAGCCGTTTGGCAACGCCTCTGGCAAAAGCCGCGCCGTCCGCGATGCGCGGGTCGGTGAACTTCAGGCAGACCGAGGTGGTCGAGGCCAGAGCCGCATCCTCGGCCAGATTGGCGATCCAGTCGTGCCGGGCCACGAAATCCCATACCGCCTGCGCATTGGCATCGGCGCGGGCAACCATCGCGGGCAAGCCGCCGATGGATTGTGCCCATTTCAGCGCGACCAGATAATCCTCGACAGCCAGCATCGAGGGCGTGTTGATCGTCTCGCCCTTGAAGATGCCCTCGTTTAGCTTGCCGCCCTTGGTCAGGCGGAAAATCTTGGGCAGCGGCCAGGCCGGCGTGTGGCTTTCCAGCCTTTCGACCGCGCGCGGCGACAGGATCAGGACGCCATGCGCACCCTCGCCGCCCAGAACCTTCTGCCAGCTGAAGGTCACGACATCCAACTTGTCCCAGGGCAGGTCCATGGCAAAGGCGGCCGATGTGGCGTCGCAGATCGTCAGCCCGCTGCGATCGGCAGGGATCGCGGCGCCATCAGGCACACGAACGCCCGAGGTCGTACCGTTCCAGGTAAAGACCACGTCCTTGTCGAAGTCGACCTCGGCGAAATCCACGATCTGCCCATAGGGCGCCTTGCGGACCGTGGCATCGAGCTTGAGCTGTTTGACGGCATCCGTCACCCAGCCCTCGCCAAAGCTTTCCCATGCCAGCATCTCGACCCCGCGCGCGCCCAGAAGCGACCACATCGCCATCTCGACGGCGCCGGTGTCCGAGCCGGGGACGATGCCGATGCGGTAGTCGGCCGGTACGCCCAACACAGTGCGCGTCAGGTCGATGGCCTCGGCCAGCTTGGCCTTGCCGATGGCAGCACGATGCGACCGGCCCAGGGGTGCGTCGGCAAGCATGTCCAGTCTGAAATCGGGGATCTTGGCACAGGGGCCAGAAGAGAAACGCGGATTGGCCGGCCGCGTAGCCGGGGTCTTGGCGTCAGTCATGCTATCCTTCCAGATAAACGCCCCTCGTTGGGGAGGGGTGTCCCACGGACGCAGATACGGGGGGGCGGCCTCTGGCACAAGGGGGAAAAGTGCACTAAGGCGGCGCTTGAATGCTGAAAAGCGACACCCCGTGTTCACGATCGGAAACAGCCAGATGTTCGTCGTCACCCTGCTGAGCAACCCCGCCCGCCCCGCACTGGAGCCCGCCCTTGTCGAATCCCTGCGCAACGCCTGGGGCGGCGGCGAGGCGCGCTGGCTCAATCCCGGCGTTGCCGCCGAGTTCGATCTGGCCGCGGTACCGGACAATCGCTGGCAGGTCTGGGACGAGATGCAGGCGCTGGGAATCGATCTGGCGGTGCAGCCATCCGATGGACGACGCAAGAGGATGCTGCTGGCCGACATGGACAGCACCATGATCGAACAGGAATGCATCGACGAATTGGCCGATATGGCCGGTTTCGGCCCTCAGGTCGCGGCAATCACGGCGCGGGCGATGAATGGCGAACTGGCTTTTGAGCCCGCGCTGCGCGAGCGCGTGGCGCTGCTCAAGGGGCTGCCGGAGACCGTCATCGATCGGGTCCTGGCCGAGCGCATCACCTTCACGCCCGGTGGGCGCGAACTGATCGCGACGATGAAGGCGCATGGCGGCTATAGCGTGCTGGTTTCGGGCGGGTTCACGGCCTTTACCGAAAGTGTCGCGGCGCATCTGGGCTTTGACGAGCACCGCGCCAACCGGCTGCTGGCGCAAGGCGGCATCCTGACCGGAACCGTGGCCGAGCCCGTCCTGGGCCGGCAGGCCAAGATCGACGCGCTGGCGCAGGTTTCCGCCCGACTGGGCATTGCCGAATCCGACGTGATCGCGGTGGGCGACGGGGCGAACGATTTGGGCATGTTGCACCGCGCCGGGGCAGGCGTCGCGCTGCATGCCAAGCCGATCGTGGCGGCCGAATGCGATCTGCGCATCAACCACGGCGATCTGACCGCGCTGCTGTATCTTCAGGGCTATCCGGCCAGCGCCTTCGTATGACGCTCAGATCATGCGGATCACGTCCTTGTCGATGGTCAGCATGTATCCCTGCCGCGCAATGTTGCGCACCAGCAATTCGCTGACGATCTGGTTGCCCAGGCTGTCGCGCAACCGCTTGATGCGGGTCGCACCTGCGGCCTCGTCGCAATCGGGTTCGCGCCGTCCGGTGATCACCGATTCCAGACGCGCGCCGGTCAGCATCTCGCCGTCCATGCGCGCCTCGGCCAGCGCGGCAAGGGTTTCGACGGCCGCTTCGGTCAGATTGAACTCCATATCGTTCAGATAGACCTTGCGCTCGGCCCGGCTGATGATCAGCGACGAGACCTGGATGCCGGCCTTTTGCACCTGCGCCAGTCGCCGGTTCAGCGCGATCAGCGCCAGAACCAGCACCAGCGCCGTGACCAGCAACAGGCTGGCGAATACCATCAAGACAAAGATCACCGCGCGATAGCTGACCAGAACCTCGGTAAAGGTGGTGCCCGATTGCGCGAGGATCTCAAGAAGGCGCAGTTCCGCCTGTTCGGTCAGGTTCGTGTTCTCGGCAAACAGTCTTTCGACACGGGCATTGAACGCGTTGGTGTCGGGCAGGTTCTGAAACAGAAGAAAGGCCGCCAGCCCCAGGATGGCAACGATGGCGGCCAGGCCGATGACGATCGCGCGCGATCCCGCGCGCGTCAGGTCAGAAACGGAGGTGGTATTGTCCGGCACGCTCTCTCCTTGAGGCGAGTCCCTCTGGACCGAATGTGGACAAAACATCCACCAGAATCCAGCCATGTTGTCGCAGACGCGGCCTCAGATGGCTGGCCGCCGCCTGCGCATCGCCACAGGCCGAAGACGGGATCTCGGCCACGCCGTAGTGAAAGCGTGTCGGATCGCTTTGTTGGGCCCTGTAATCGGCATAGCACTGCGCCGAAGCGGGCAAGGCCAAAATCAGGGTGGCGACAATCGCCTGAAGAAATATGCGCATCGATTCGCGTCCCGTGAACGACAAGGTTTGCAGCAGATCGGTCGGATCGAAAGCTGGCCCGATCCTGGCGGATATGCAATATCGGCGCGATCGTCGCCGATTTTTTCGCGCGGTTATCCGATAACGGGATCGCGCTATTGCCTGTCAGCCGGTTTCGGCGCGACACTGGATCGCGACGCGGGGTCAGGACCACGCCCCATTTTACGGCCATGACCGAAACCCGCCCGCATCGTCCGAATCGCCCCGGCGCTTCGGGCTGCGAGCCTGCTGAAGGAAAGGAACGACAATGATTGTCCATGCATCCGGCTTCGGCGCCGTTACGCAGAAAACCTCAAGGCGCCTGTTCGGCCTGCTCGCCGCGGCCGTCATTGCATTGGCCGGGCTGAGCGCGACCACCGCCCCTGCGCGTTCCGACACCACCGATGACCTGTTGCGGCTTTTTCTGGGAATCGCCGCCGTGGCCGTGATCGTCAACGCCATCGACGACGATCACACCCCCCGTTACATCGGCGAATGGACGCTGCCAAGCGGTTGCCAGGAAACGGTGCGCGTGCGCGGGCGGCTGGTGCAGACCTATAACGCCCGCTGCCTTGAGCGCGCGGGCTACTACCGCCTGCCGCAACGTTGTCGTCTGTCCATGCGTACAAATCGCGGGCACCGGCCAAGCTATCTGGCGCAGTGCCTGTATGATGCCGGTTACAGGGCCGAACGCCATGTCCGCCCGGTCCGCCCGGAACCCGGCCCCGTTCGCGGCGCCGTTCTGCCGCGCGGCTGCGAAATGATCTATCGTCAAAGCGGCCGCCGGGTCGAAGGCTATGACGGTCAGTGCCTGGAGAATCGCGGCTTCTACCGGCTTCCGCGTCAGTGCCGGGTCAGCGACCGGCAGGGGAATCATTATTACAACGCCCGGTGTCTGCTTGACTCCGGCTATCGCCGCGCCCGCTGAACGCGCGGCACGGCGAACGAGATGACGCCGAACCGGGGCAGGCCGACGCCTGCCCCGTTTTTGCTTGCCCGGCGGAGGCGGCGATGCCACATCGACCGGCATGAAAGCCGCCCCGATCCAGCCTGATTTCACCCACGAGGATGCCGCCCTTGCCCGCGGTGCGCTGATCGTGGCCGGTGTCGACGAGGTTGGGCGCGGCCCGCTTGCCGGGCCGGTCACGGCCGCCGCGGTGGTCCTGAACCCCAATCGCATCCCCGAAGGTCTGCGCGATTCAAAACGCCTGACCGCACGCGCGCGCACAACCCTTGCCGCGACCATCGAAGACATGGCGATCGCATCGTCGGTGGCCCATGCCAGCGTCGATGAAATCGACGCACTGAACATCCTTCAGGCCAGCCACCTGGCGATGCGCCGGGCGCTGGTCGGGTTGAGCCCGCCGGCCGATCACGCCCTGATCGACGGAAACCGTTTGCCCGGCGATCTGCCCTGCCCGGCAGAAACCCTGGTCAAGGGCGATGCGCGCTGCCTTTCCATCGCCGCCGCCTCGATCCTGGCCAAGGTGGCGCGCGACCGGATCATGGCCGAACTCGCGCGCGACTGGCCGGGCTATGGCTGGGAACGCAACGCCGGATACCCTGCGCCGACACACCTGGCCGCGCTCAAACGCTTGGGTGTTACCCCACATCATAGGCGTAGCTTCGCCCCAGTGCGCAATATATTGTGTGAAGAAAATTAAATAACACACTGATTCAAAAAGAAATTGACGCCGAATCAGCTTTGACTCATCATAGGGTCACAACAAGCGCCCACCCCAAACAACAAGGGCGCGGAACGAGGCAGACATGGCAGTGAAAACCCGGACGCAGGAGGCCCCAGTGCTTCCGGTGAACCAGATTATTGCAGGCGACTGCATCGAGGTAATGAACACCTTGCCCGAAGGCAGCGTGGATCTGATCTTTGCCGACCCGCCCTACAACTTGCAGCTCAAGGGTTCGCTGCACCGTCCCGATAACAGCCTGGTCGATGCCGTCGATGACGACTGGGATCGTTTTTCAAGCTTCACCGCCTATGATCGCTTCACGCGCGACTGGCTCAGGGCCGCGCGCCGGTTGTTGAAACCCGATGGGGCACTTTGGGTCATCGGCAGCTATCATAACATCTTTCGCGTCGGCGCCGCGTTGCAGGATGCGGGATACTGGGTGCTGAACGATGTCGTCTGGCGCAAATCGAACCCGATGCCCAATTTCAAGGGAAAACGCCTGACCAATGCGCATGAGACGTTGATCTGGGCCTCCAGGTCCGAGGCGGCGAAATACACCTTCAACTATGAGGCGCTCAAGGCCCTCAACGAAGGGAGTCAAATGCGCTCGGACTGGGTCTTGCCGATCTGCACCGGGCATGAACGGCTCAAGGATGAGAACGGCGAGAAGGCCCATCCAACCCAGAAGCCCGAGGCATTGTTGCATCGCATCCTCGTCGGCACGACCAATCCGGGCGACGTGGTGCTGGATCCGTTCTTCGGCACCGGCACCACCGGCGCGGTGGCAAAGATGCTGGGACGCGATTTCATCGGCATCGAGCGCGATGAGGGCTATCGCAAGGCCGCGGCGGCAAGGCTGGAGAACGTTCGCCGCCTCGACGCTTCGGCGCTGGAAACCTCGACCTCGAAACGCGCCGAGCCACGCATACCCTTCGGGCAGCTTGTGGAACGCGGGCTGCTTCGGCCGGGCGAGGTGTTGACCAGTCCGCGCGGTCAGGTCGCCAAGGTGCGCGCCGACGGTTCACTGGTGACGGCCGAACACCGCGGATCGATCCATCAGGTGGGTGCGGCGCTTGAGGGCGCGCCCTCGTGCAACGGCTGGACCTACTGGCAGTTCAAGCGCGACGGGAAACTGATCCCGATCGACCTGTTGCGCCAGCAGATCCGCGCAGAGCTGACCCCGACACCCTGATTGCAAACGGTTTACCGCCCGCGCCCGTGTTCCCAAGACCATGGGCGCCACTTTACCCCGCCGGTTTCGGCGGGGTTCTTTTTTACTCGCGCGACAATTCGTGCTGATATCGCAGCCGCGCGATTTCCTCGTTCCGCTGGGCCTTGCGCAGATCGCTCAGGCTGTTCTCGACATAGGACATATGCGATTCCGCCGCTTGCCGGGCGCGTTGCGGATCGCGCGCCTGGATCGCATCATTGATGTCGCGATGCTGCGACAGCAGATCGTCACGCGTGGTGCGCTGGCGAAACATCGCCTGGCGATTGTAGAACACACCCGCGCGCAACAGGTCGAACATGGCGCGCATCATGTGCAGCATGACGATGTTGTGGCTGGCCTCGATGATCGCCAGATGAAACTCGGCATCGAGTTCGGCCTCATCCGAAGGATTGCGCTTGGTATGCGCTGTTTCCATCTTGCGGAAAACTGTGTCGATGACCTTCAGATCGGTATCCGAACCAAACCGCGCCGCCCGCTCGGCGGCCATGCCTTCAAGATCGCGGCGAAAGCTGACATAGTCGAACACCGCGTCCTCGTGATTGGCGAACAACTGCACCAGCGCCTCGGAAAAGGCCGAGCCCAGCATGTCCGCCACAAAGATGCCCGCGCCGGCCTTGGTGACCAGAAGCCCGCGTTCCTGCAACTCGGCGATGGCCTCGCGCAGCGAGGGGCGCGAAACGCCCATCCGCTCGGCCAGTTCGCGTTCGGATGGCAAACGCTCGCCCGGACGCAGCAGGCCACGAAGGATCAGAAGCTCGATCTGGCGGACCACTCCACGCGACAGTTTTTCGGTCTGGACGGGCTGAAACGGCATTATCTTCCCCTGATTGGTCAAAAGATATGACCGCGCAGGGGAAGAAACAACTGCCGTTTTCAGCCTCTTACCCGGTCGGGCGAATGACGATTTCCACGCGCCGGTTCTGCGCTCGGCCCACAGCGGTGTCGTTGGTCGCCACCGGCTGGGTCTCGCCGGCGCCCCGCGCCACGACCCGGCGCGAGCTGACGCCGGATTCGATCAAGACCGCCGACACGGAATCGGCGCGGCGCTCGGACAGACGCTGGTTGTATGCCGCTTCACCGGTGCTGTCGGTGTGCCCCGTCACGATGATCGCGCTTTCGGGGTAACGCTGAAGATTGGTCGAGATCGCGCGCAGATCGCTGCGCAGGTCCGGGCGCAGGGTGGCACTGTCGGTGGCGAACAAAATGTCTTGCGCCATGGTCACAACGATCTCATCGCCGGTGTTGCGCACGTCGATGTCGCTATCCAGCTCGGCCCGCAGTTCGGCCGCCTGACGATCCAGCGCCGCACCGATGGCACCACCTGCCAGCGCGCCGATACCGGCACCCAGCAATGCCTCGGGCATGCGGTTGCCCGACCCGGTCGCCGCCCCCAGAACGCCACCCGCGATCGCACCGGTGACGGCCCCCCGCTGGGTGCGGTTGGTGTTGGAATAAGGATCGGCGCAGCCAGCGACCAGAACGGCCGCCGCAGAAAACGCAAGTAAGGGTTTGAATGACATAACAGGGATCCCGTTGTTGAGTTCACATTTGCGACAGAGTAGCGCCAAGGCACAACGCACAACAAGCGGGCTGGTTGCAACTGACGGTCACGTTTCAATGATTTCCGTCATCCGCGCGTCGGCGCGCACGGTTTCCCAGGCCAGCATCGCGCGCTTGACCGGCAGGCCCCAGTGATACCCTCCCAGGCCGCCCGACTTGGCGATTGCGCGATGACACGGGATCAGCCAACTGACCGGGTTGCGGCCCACCGCGGTTCCAACCGCGCGCACCGCGCGCGGGTTGCCCACCGCGCGCGCGATCTCGGAATAGGTAGTCACGCGCCCCGATGGAATCGCCAGCAACGCCTCCCACACCTTGATCTGGAAGGGTGCGCCGATCATGTGCAGCGCAGCCTCGCCCCGCCCGTCGAAGGCGGCATGCACCCAGGGTTCGATCAGGGCGCGATCCTCAACAAAGGTTGCGCGTGGCCATCGGCGGGCCAGATCGTCAAAGGCTTCGGGCTCGCCGGTCTCGGCGGCAAAACCCAGACCGCACAAGCCCCGTTGTGTGCCCATGGCAATCGCCGGGCCAAACGGGCTGTCGAACCAGCCCCAGGCGATTTCGAGCCCGGCACCGCCCTGTGCGTATTCGCCCGGCGTCATCGCCTCCCAGCGCAGGAACAGGTCGTGCAGCCGCCCCGACCCCGAAAGCCCCGATGCCAGCGCCACCTCCAGCACCGTGAACCGTTGCGACAACAGGTGCCGGGCATGACCCAGTGCCAGGTATTGCTGATACCGCTTGGGCGACACGCCGACCCATTGGGTGAACACCCTCTGAAAATGCGCCGCGCTCATCCCCAGCCGGCCCGCAAGATCGTCCAGCCCGATCCGTTCGCCGCCGGCCGCGTCGATCTCGGCGATGGCGCGGGCAATCACCCGGTAATGATACGCATCCTCGCGTGTGTCTGTTGTCATCATGAACCCGCTGGCTTTCGTTTCTCTGATCATCCCCGGTGGCAACCGCTGGTGCAAGATGCGCCAAGACAATCGTCAAGCCCGACCGGACCGCAAATCCTTACTGCCTGGCCGTTGCAAGCTCGACCCGAAAATTGCGTATTCGGCGTGATCGAGGCTGGACCTTGCGCGCGGTTTGCCGTCAGTGTCGGCACAACCCGTGCCCGCTGGTCCGTCGCCGATGCGTCTGCTGATTTCCTTCGCCGCCCTGTTCGTGTCTGTCGCGCTCTTGCAGCTTGGGCTGGGCGGGGTTGTGCCGCTCGATGCGCTGTCCGGGGCCGTTCTGGGGTTCTCGGCCTCGGAAATCGGGATCTTGGGTTCGGCGCATTTCGTGGGCTTTTTCATCGGTTGCTGGTGGGCACCACGGCTGATGGGCGAGGTTGGGCACTCGCGCGCCTTCGCGGCCTTCACCGCCGCCGGCACGATCGGAATTCTGGCGCATATGATGGTGACTGACCCCTATGCCTGGGCGCTGATGCGCGTGGCCTCGGGGCTGGCGGTGGCCGGGTGTTACACGATCATCGAAGCCTGGCTTCAGGCCAAGGTGACGAATGCCACGCGCGGACGCGCGATGGGGGTTTACCGCGTGGTGGACATTCTGGGATCGCTGGGCGCGCAGCTTCTGATCGGCGTGCTGGAACCTGCGGCCTATATTTCCTACAACCTTCTTGCCCTGATCTGTTGTGCGGCGCTGTTCCCGCTTGTGCTGTCGCGCGCCGAAGCGCCCGAAACCGGCCCGGCACCGCGGCTGCGCCCCGGCATGGCGTGGCAGCATTCGCCGCTGGCCGTCGCGGGGGTGCTGGTCTCGGGCGTGACGGGGGCAGCCTTTCGCATGATCGGCCCGCTTTACGGGCTTGCGGTGGGTCTGGCCGCCGACCGGATCGCGCTGTTTCTTGCTGCCTATGTTCTGGGCGGGGCCGTCGCGCAGGTGCCGGTGGGCTGGCTGGCCGACAAATTCGACCGCCGCCTGGTGCTGATCTGGCTGTCGGTGGCCTCGGTTCTGGCATGTGCGTTGACAGTGGCCAGCGCAGGCGGCGGGATCGTCGTGATCTTTCTGGCGGCCGGGTTTTTTGGCTTCACGACCTTTCCGATCTATTCGGTTTCGGCAGCCCATGCGCATGATTTCGCCCAGCAACACGAGCGGGTCGAGCTTTCTGCCGCGCTCATATTCCTTTACGCGGTCGGGGCCATTGCCAGCCCGATCATCGCCTCGCTGCTCATCGAACTGTTCGGCCCGCCCGGCATGTTCGCCTTCATCGCGGCGGCGCATGTGCTGCTGGTCATCTTTGGCATTATCCGCATGCGTTCCCGCCCGAGCCCGGGCGCGCGCACGCGCTATGTCTATGTGCCGCGCACATCCTTCCTGATCGGGCGGCTGTTGCGGCGAAACCACCACGACTAGGCTTGCGCCCCGCCTGTGCCCCGGTGCAAGAGAAGACCATGGCCCGCCAACTCGATTATCTGACCATCCGCGAGGTATTTCGCCGCTTTCACGCGGCCGAGCCCGAACCCAAGGGCGAGCTGGAACATGTCAACGCCTTTACCCTGCTGGTCGCGGTGGCGCTGTCTGCACAAGCGACCGATGTCGGCGTCAACCGTGCCACGCGCAAGTTGTTCGCGGTGGCGGATTCACCTGAAAAGATGCTTGCCCTTGGCGAAGAGGGCCTGATCGAACATATCCGCACGATCGGCCTTTACCGCAACAAGGCCAGAAACGTCATCAAGCTCAGCCAGATCCTGGTCGACCAGTTCGACGGCGAGGTGCCATCCAGCCGCGCGGCGCTGCAATCGCTGCCAGGGGTGGGCCGCAAGACCGCGAACGTGGTTCTGAACATGTGGTGGCGGCTGCCGGCGCAGGCGGTGGATACACATATCTTTCGCGTCGGCAACCGGACCGGCATCTGCCCGGGCAAGGATGTCGCTGCCGTCGAGCGCGCCATCGAAGACAATGTGCCCGCCGAATACCAGCTGCACGCGCATCACTGGCTGATCTTGCATGGCCGCTATGTCTGCAAGGCCCGCAAACCGGCCTGCGCAGCCTGTCTCATCCGCGATCTCTGCCCATTTGAGGAAAAGACCCTATGAAGAAATATCAGGTTGCCGGCATCGGCAATGCCGTTGTCGATGTCATCTCGACCGTTGACGATCACTTTCTGGAACGGATGGACATACATAAGGGTATCATGCAGCTTATCGAACGCGACCGCGCCGAGACGTTGTATGACGCGATGACCGCGCATGAGCAGGCGTCCGGCGGCTCGGTTGCCAATACCATCGCCGGGATCGGCGCCTTGGGGTTGCGAACGGCATTCGTCGGCCGCGTCAGCGACGACGCGCTGGGCCGCTTTTATGCCGATGATACCGAGAAGGCCGGAACCGCCTTTGTCAACGCACCCGTGAAGGGGGGCGAGTTGCCCACCTCGCGTTCGATGATCCTTGTCACGCCCGATGGCGAACGGTCGATGAACACCTATCTGGGCATCTCGGCCGAACTGGGCCCGGACGATGTCGACGAGTCGGTCATGGCCGATACCGAGCTTCTGTTCCTCGAAGGATATCTGTTCGACAAGGACAAGGGCAAGGACGCCTTCCTGAAGGCCGCGCGGGCATGCCGCGGCGCGGGCGGGCGCGTGGGGATCGCGCTTTCCGATCCGTTCTGCGTTGACCGCCATCGCGCCGACTTCCGCCGACTTGTCGCCGACGAGATGGATTTCGTGATCGGCAATCAGCAGGAATGGGTATCGCTCTACCAGGCAAACGATCTTCAGGATGCGCTGGATCAGGCCACCGCCGATTGCCGCACCATTGTCTGTACGCGTTCGGGCGAGTCCGTCTTGCTGATCCATGACGGCCACAGGGTCGAAGCACCTGTCAACCGCATCACGCCGGTCGACGCCACCGGGGCAGGCGACCAGTTCGCGGCGGGGTTCCTCTATGGGCTGGTGATGGATCATTCGCTCGAAACCGCCGGGCGCATGGGCTGTATTGCCGCGGCCGAGGTGATCGGCCATCTGGGCGCCCGCCCCCAAAGCAGCGTCAAGGCCATGTTCAGGGCCGAAGCGCTGGCCTGACGCTCTGCCGACATGCTCTTGCGGCGCAGCCCCCGCACACACATATTCACGGCGCATGTCGGAAACGGAGGGCGTGATGACCGGCTACCTCAAGACGGCGATCCTGCTGGCGGCAATGACCGCGCTTTTCCTGGGCGCCGGCTACGCGATCGGCGGATCGGCTGGCGCGTTGATCGCCTTGGTGATCGCGGCGGTGATGAACGCGATGGCATGGTGGAACTCGGACAAGATGGTGCTGCGCATGCACAATGCGCGGCCTGTCGATGCACATACCGCCCCGGAACTGCAAGAGATGGTTATCCGGCTGGCCCGCGATGCCGACATGCCCGCGCCGGCCGTCTATATCATTGACGAAGATCAGCCCAACGCCTTTGCGACCGGGCGCAACCCCGACAAGGCAGCCGTCGCCGCGACCACCGGCCTGTTGCAGCGTTTGTCACACGAAGAGGTTGCGGCGGTGATGGCGCATGAACTGGCCCATATCCGCAATTACGACACCCTGATCATGACGATCACGGCCACCTTCGCGGGTGCCATTTCGATGCTGGCCAATTTTGCGCTTCTGTTCGGACGCGGGCGCAACGGCGGCAACGTGGTCGCGCTGATTGCGATGATGATCCTCGCCCCGCTTGCCGCGGCGCTGGTTCAGATGGCGATCTCGCGCTCGCGCGAATACGAGGCCGATCGCGTTGGCGCGGAGATCTGCGGCAACCCGATGTGGCTGGCATCAGCGCTGCGGCGCATTCAGGGCGCTGCCAGTCGCATCGACAACGAATCCGCCGAACGCAATCCCGCGACGGCACATATGTTCATCATCAACCCGCTGCACGCCTTCAAGCGCGACAAGCTGTTCTCGACACACCCGGCGACCGAGAACCGTATCGCCGCGCTGGAAAAACTCGCCGAGGAGATGGGCACGATGCAGCCGACCAGCATTCCGCGCGCCGGGCGGTCTCGGCACACGGGCCCCTGGGCCTGACCCCGACGCGTCACGGTTGCGAGAACCGTTGCAGCACCGCAGCACTGTCGCTCACCCAGCCCAGAACGTTCTCGAAGTTCCAAAGCGTGGCTTGGCGCGTGAAATCCGGTCCCGCGTGGTTCATGGCGTCGGCGATCAGGATTGGCCAGAACTCGTTGAAAAAGGCACTGCGTGCGGTGCTTTCGACGCAGATATTCGTGGCAATCCCGCAAAACAGCAGATGCCGAATGCCACGCGCCGTCAGCGTCTTGGCCAGATCGGATCCGGTAAAGCCGTTGTAGCGTGATTTGCGAATGACAAGATCCCCGGTCTTTGGGGCGACCCGGTCCACGAATTGCCAGTCCCAACTGCCCTCGACCAGCAACTTGCCCGACAGTTCAGGGCGCTCGCGCATCATGCGCAGTGCCAGTTCCTTGTGATAGGCAGGCGAGTCCGGCCCGCCCGCGTCACTGAGATCGGGCTTGAAGGCCATCTGAAGGTAGATGATCGGCACCTGGGCGGCACGCAGCGCCGGCAAGAGCCGCTCAAGTTGCTCCACCACCGGTCCGGCGCCTGAAATGTCATGCCCCGCCAGGTCGAACATGCCGCCGGGGCTGGCAAACGCGTTCTGCATGTCCACCACGATCAGCGCGGTATCCTGCGCCGAAAGCGTGACAGGTTCTGGGCGCGCGCGAAGCTGGGACATGGGTTTGCTCCTTTCGGGTGACGGGGTGGTCGGACAGAAAGACGGGGGCAGCCGCGCTGCCCCCGCTTCATGCAGATCATGCAATCAGTTTATTCCAGTTCCTCGCGCGAGATCAGCTCCCACGCGCCATCGTTCACGACCGAAATGGTAACGATATTCCCGCCCTGATGATTGTCGGCGGAATAGTTGATCTCGACGTCCAGAAGCTCGTCGACATAGTCGATCGTGTACATGCCTTCGACGAAGCCTTCGGTGGTCAGGTCCGGCCCCGCTGCCTCAAGCGCCATGTGAAGCTGGCGCGCGGCTGTGTAGCCCAGCATGGCGAACCCGCCGGCGGTCTGGTCATAGGCTTCCTCGTAGGCCTCCATGAACTCGGCCGCCGCCTCCTGATCGGCACGCGATGCCAGATCGACCCAGCCCGCCGCGGCATAGAGGCCGTCGGTCACGCCGCCTGGAACCTCGGCAACCGCCTCGAGAAAGCCCGCCGAAGAGGTCAGGAACATCACGTCATCCCAGCCCAGACGCTTGGCCGTACCGACGATGGTGATGCCCGCGCGCACGCCCACGGCCTGGGTGATGATTTCGCAGCCTTCCGACCGCAACCGGCTGAGCGCGCCGACAAAGTCCTGCTCGTCCGGGCGATGGGTCGTCTCGGCGACATAGTCCAGATCCAGCATCTCGGCCGCGTCGCGCGTGCCCTGCATGATCTCTTCGCCGAATTCGGTCGGCAAATACATCGAACACACCTTCGTCGCGCCGCTTTCCTCGTGCAGATACCGCACGCCCGCGATCATCTGGTCGTAATAGCTGGAAAACGCCGAAAAGTTCATGCCCGGCGGATCGGGCAGGATGTCGCGCGCGGCAGTCAGTGGGTTGACGTTGGGCACGCCACGCCGCTCCATCAGCGAATAATGCGCCAGATTGTGCGGCGTCCCCAGGTTCAGCAACATGGCAAAGACCTCGTCGCGCTCGATCAGCTTGTTGAACGCCTGGGTCGCGCGCGGCAACTGATAGCCGTGGTCCTCGACGATGTAGCGAATGCTGCGCCCATGCACGCCGCCATCCTCGTTGATCTGGTCGAAATACAGGTTCGCCCCATTGACCGCCGGCGTGCTGACAGCGGCGAACACGCCCGACAGGTCGTGCGCGCCCCCGATCACGATTTCATCGTCGCTGACGCCCCGGGTCTGGGCATGGGCGCCGGCCGCCAGCGCGGCGGCGGCGGTTGCGGCAAGAAGGGTCTTCAGATGTTTCATGGTTTCCTCCCCATCATGGGCCACATGGCCCTGTTCAATACATATCATCAATCAACGCCTTGTGGCGTTCTTCAACCGTCGCACGCTTGAGCTTCATTGTCGCGGTAAGCTCCTCATCCTCGGCGGTCAGAAGGACATCAATCAGCCGGAAATCCTTGATCTGCTCGACCCGCGCGAATTCGCGGTTCACGGCGTCGATCTCGTTCTGGATCAGCTCCAGAACCTCGGGCGCGCGGCAGAGCGAGCGGAAATCCGAAAACGGCACCTTTCTGTCCTGCGCGTATTTCTCGACATTCTCCTGGTCGATCATCACCAGGCAGGTCAGGTATTTGCGCCGATCGCCGATGACCACGGCGTCCGAGATGTAATGACTGAACTTCAGCCGGCTTTCGATCTCGGCCGGGGTGATGTTCTTGCCGCCGGCGGTGATGATGATGTCCTTCATCCGGCCCGTGATCACCAGATAGCCATCGTCGATGCGGCCGATGTCTCCGGTGCGCAGCCAGCCATCCTCGGTAAAGGCTTCGGCGGTCTTGTCGGGCTTGTTCAGATAGCCCTTGAACACGTTCAGCCCCTTGATCTGGATTTCGTCGCTCGCGCCGATCCGCACCGCGACACCCGGCACCGGGCGACCGACCGAGCCGGTCATGTTGGCTTCGGGCAGATTGATCGTGGCCACGCCCGCCGTTTCCGACATGCCAAACCCTTCATAGAGCGGCACGCCAATGGCGTGATACCATTTCAGCAATTCCGGCGAGATCGGCGCGGCCCCGGTCAGCCCCTGGATCAGCCGGTCCATCCCCAGCATGCGGCGCAGGTTGCGCAACACCAGAATATCCCAAAGATTGTACCAGGCCCGCGTGCCGAAGGGCACGGGCTTGCCCGCCAGGGTATAGGCCGCGCGCGCCTGCCCGGCCCTGACGGCCAGGCCGAATGCCTTGCGCCCCAGCCAGGTCGCCTCTTGCGCCATGACCAGCACGCGCGAATAGACCTTTTCCCAGACGCGGGGCACGGCGACAAAGCCATGCGGCGAGGCTTCGCGGATGTTGTCGAAAACGGTTTCCGGGCTTTCGGCGAAATTGACCGTCGATGACACCACCAGCGGCGTGTAAAGCGACACGATCCGTTCCAGGATATGGCAAAGCGGCAGAAAGCAAAGCTGCTCGGCCCCCTTTGAGAACGGCAAACCGTAGAGACTCGCCTCCATTCCGGCGAGGATGTTTTCCTGCGTCAGCATGGTGCCCTTGGGCATACCCGTGGTGCCCGAGGTATAGACCAGGATCGCCACATCGCCGGGCTGGGTCGCGTCGATCTCGGCATCGAACACGGCCGCATCGTCATTCTCGCGGCCCAGTGCGTAAAGGTCGTCCAGGAACATGCACTTGGGATGCGAGAAGTCGTGCAGCCCCTCGCTGTCGAAGATGATGACCTTGCTCAGCGAAGGCATCTGCGCCTCGGCTTCCAGGAACTTGTCCAGTTGCTCGTCGTTCTCGACAAACAGGAACCGGGTCTGCGAGTCATCGACCAGATAGGCCAGCTGGCTTGCCGAATCCGTCGTATACACCCCTGATGAGACCGCGCCCATGCATTGCGCCGCCATGTCGCAATACATCCATTCCTTGTTGTCCTCGGACAGGATCGAAACGACATCGCCGCGCCTGAGGCCCAGGGCCCGCAGCCCCATGCCGATCAGCCGCGCGTGGTCCAGGTAATCCGACCAGCTGTAGGCCTGCCAGATTCCAAGATCCTTCTCACGGTGCGCGGTCGCGTCGCCGTTTTCGCGGCAGCGGGCCCGAAAAAGCGTTGCGATCGTGGCGTGGCCGTCGATCCTGAGCGGGCGCTGCCCCGGCTCGGCGTTGACGCGCACGCCCTTGAGGGTCTGTTCCTGTGGCATGGCTGTTCCTCCGGTCACCGCCATGTCTTCCTCTTTTTCCAGCGCCGCTCGCCGCGCGCGCCTTCATTGGCATGGCCAAGATAGAAGTTCTGGATATCTTCGGACGCCGCCAGCGTCTCGGCACGGTCCGACATGACGATGCGACCCAGTTCCATCACATAGCCATGATCGGCCAGGTCCAGCGCCACGGCGGCGTTCTGCTCGACCAGCATCATGGTCACGCCGACATCCTTGTTCAGCCGCCTGAGAATGGCGAATATCTCTTGCGTCAACAGCGGCGACAGGCCCAGACTGGGCTCATCCAGCAGCATGATCTTGGGCCGCAGCATCAGGCCACGCCCGATCGCCAGCATCTGCTGCTGCCCGCCGGACAGTGTGCCGGCCTCCTGGTCGCGCCGCTCGGCCAGGATCGGGAAATACTCGAACACCAGATCGCGGTCGCGCGCGATCTCGCTTCGATCCGAACGCGTATAGGCCCCAAGCGCCAGGTTCTCCGCGACCGTCAGCAGGGGAAACACCTCGCGCCCTTCCGGCACCTGCACGATCCCCTGGCGCACGATCTGGTGGGGCTCCTTGCCCTGGATCTCGCGCCCCTCGAACAGGATCTTGCCCTTCTCGGGGTCCATGATGCCCGAGATCGTCTTCAGCAGCGTCGTCTTGCCCGCGCCATTGGCGCCCAGCACAGTCACCACCTGGCCCTCGCGGACCTCAAGGCTCACGCCGCGGATCGCCATGATCGGTCCGTAAAAGGTTTCGAGGTTGCGAACTTCCAGCAGCGCGCTCATGCCCGCCTCCCTGACTTGCGCCGCCGGGCCGGATGCGGCGCCGCGCCGGCCCCTTCATCTTGCCGAAAATACGCCGGGGGGTGAGGCCGCAGGCCGAGGGGGGCAGCGCCCCCCTTCCCCCGGTTGCGCGGCATCGCGCCGCTCGTCGCGCACCTTACCGTCATACCCGGCCTCCGGTGGCATTGGCGGTCTTTGAAACCGCAGCGGTGCCCAGATAGGCCTCGATCACGGCAGGATGCGACTGCACTTCGGCCGGGGTGCCCTCGGCCAGCTTTCGGCCCCCGTCCAGCGCCAGCACCCGGTCGCAGACATTGCTGACCAGTCCCATGTCATGCTCGACCATCAACACCGTGATCCCCATCTGCCGGCGGATGTCATCGATCCACCAGCGCATGTCCTGGGTCTCCTCGACCGACAGGCCCGAGGCGGGTTCATCCAGCAACAAAAGGCGCGGCCGCGTCGACAGCGCCCGCGCCAGTTCCACGACCTTGCGCACGCCATAGGGAAGACCCGCGATCATCTGGTTGCGGTATGGCTGCAGATCCAGGAAATCGATCACCTCCTCGACGGCGTGCCGGTGCGCGCGCTCCTGCGCACGCGCGCGACCGACGAAAAACATCTCTTCGACAAGCGTCGTCTTGCGCAGCCGGTGGCGGCCCACCAGAAGGTTTTGCAGGACCGTGGCACGGTCGAACAGCTCGATGTTCTGAAAGGTGCGCGCGATTCCCAGTTGCGGAACCTCGTGCGGCTTCAGTGTCAGCAGGTCGCGGCCGTCAAAGACGATCGAGCCGGTCACCGGGGTATAGAAGCGCGAGATCATGTTGAACACGGTCGATTTGCCGGCGCCGTTGGGACCGACCAGCGCAAAGACCTGCCCCTCCTCGACCGACAGACTCAACTCGTTGACCGCGGTGACACCGCCGAACTTCAGGGTGACGTTCTTCAGCTCCAGCAGGCTCATCTCAGCCGCTCCGTCTTGAGATAGCTTTTCTGGCGGCGGAACATGTCGCGGCGGGCAAACGGAAACAGCTCAAGCCAGATGCGGATCTTCATCCACCGCCCGTAAAGCCCCATTGGCTCAAGGATGATGAACGCGATCAGGATCATGCCGAACACGCCCATCTCCAGCCCCGGAATGCTCATGGCGCGGCCGAACTGGTCGCTGAGGATCGACAGGGCCTGCGGCAGAAAGGCAATGACGATCGCCCCCAGAAACGCCCCGTGGATGAACCCCAGACCACCGATGACGATCATCATCAGCAACTGGATCGCAAGGAGGAAGTTGAAGGTCTCGTTGTTGAACGCCCCGGCATAAAGGCCCATCAGCGCGCCACCCAGCCCGGTGAAGGCGCAGGACAGGCCGAATGCCACGGCCTTGGTGTGCGCGACGTCCACGCCCATTGCCTGCGCCGAAATCTCGCTGTCGCGGATCGCCGCAAAGGCGCGACCCAGCGGCGAGCGCAGCAGGTTGCGATAGATCAGCGCAACCAGCACCGCGACGATCAGCACCAGGTAATACCAAGACGCGGGATTGGCCCATCGGTTGATCTCGAACCCCAGGATCGTCATCTCTGGTGTGAACTTGCCCGCGACACCGCCGGTCCAGGGCGTCAGGATGACAATCAGGTCGTCGGCCAGAATGGCCAGCGCAAGAGTCGCGATCGCCAGATAGACGCCGTGCAGCCTCAAGGCCGGAAGCGCGATGATCGCCCCAAGGACGCCGGTCAAGATTCCGCACAGCACGAACGCCGCCACGAAGGGCACGCCCGCCTCCATCAGGATCACGCAGAGATAGCAGCCCAGCGCCATGAAGGCCGAATGCCCCAGGCTGACCTGACCGGTCTGCCCGGTCAGCAGCATCAGCCCCAACCCGGCGACCGCCCAGATCAGGACATTGGTCACTTCGCCCAGGAAGAACCCGTCGATCAGCCACGGCAGGATCAGCATGACCGCCAGAAGCGCGGCATAGAGGCCAAAGGTCCACCAATCGGGAAAGAGTCGGATATCCTGGTCGTATGTCGTCTTGAAATGAAATCGCATGACTCAGACCTTTTTGGTGCGCACCTGCGCGAACAGGCCGTGCGGGCGAAAGATCAGCACCAGGATCAGCAGCACATAGGGCGCGATCTGGCTGTAGCCCGGCGGCAGATAGCGCGAGGCGAAGGGTTCGATCACACCCACGATCAGCCCGCCCATCAGCGCGCCGGGCAGGCTGCCAAACCCCCCGATCACGGCCGCGGCAAAGGCCTTGATGCCGATGAAGCCCGCGGAAATGTCCAGCGACCCCTTGGACGCATAAAGGATTCCCGCGACGCAGGCCACGATCGCCGCCAGCGCCCAGATCGCCCCCTGAACCCGCTTGACCGGAATCCCCATGTAATAGGCCGCCATCTGGTTCTGGCTTGAGGCCTGCATGGCCAGCCCCAGCTTGGTGCGCTGAAAGAACTGCCACAACAGCATGGTCAGGATCACCGTCACCACGATCACCGCGATATCCGCCAGGCTGAGAACCACACCGAAGGCGCGCATGTCGCCCAGTGCCAGCGGCGAATGCAGGTTCACGGGTTCATGCCCCCAGATCACCCCGGCAATGAACCGGATCACGAAACCCAGCGCGATCGTGAGGATCACGATGGCGGTCTGGCTTTGCCCGAACATGTGCCGCAGCACGGTGATATCCAGCAGATAGCCCAGCGCCCCCATGATCAGCAGCGCCAGCGGCACCGCCAGCCAGAAGTTGATCCCCATGTATTGCGGATTGACCAGGCCCAGCATGACAAAGGCCCCCAGCATCATGAAATCGCCCTGCGCGAAGTTCACGGCCTCGGTCGCCTTGTAGATCAGCACAAAGCCCAGGGCCACCAGGCCATAGACGCAGCCGTTGGCCAGACCGCTTACCAGCAGTTGCAGAAATTCCATGCATGTCCTCCCAGACCGGCACCCGACCTGCCCGCCGAATCTGTCGCCGGACGGCCTGTTTTTCTGGGTGCGCCCGAAAAGGATTGCCGCAAGTGTGCCACGTTTCAACAGTTTTCGCACGACAACTGCCATAATGGACGCAACGGAAAGCCCGGAATCGTGGCGATTCCGGCGAAAGCATGGCAAAAAAATGGCCTGATCTGCCAATTTCTCTTCTGAATCGTGAGGTTGAGAGGTATTCTTAACAGGAATCGGTCGTCGCCCTCGGATTTGCGGGGCGGCGAATCTTTATTGAGGCAATGCGGAAGCACGGGGCAACGACGATGACAAAGCACTCTGCCGACATGATCAACCCTGACTTGCTTGACGAGTTCGATGAATCAACTTTGGGTCTTTATCTTGATGACGATGCGCCGGCGGCATTCGCGCTGGGTCGGGTTCGCAACCTTGCGCCAGGCGAGGCACTGGATGACCCCAACCCCTTTGCGCTCCATGTCGTTCTGGACGGACGGCTGGCCGGGCCGCGCAACTGGTACGGGCCCGGCAACCACTTCACCGGCGGCGAACAAGGGCTTCAGGCTGTCGATCTGTCGGCGCGGGTCTGGACGCTGGACATGGGCGGCGGCACATGGTCAGCAGCGGCCAATCGCCCGGTGCGGCGGGCCATGACCCACGCGCTGATCGCCGCCGACGCGGCCGAGGCCGCAGCCACGCCGCCGGTGGTCCTGCCCGATGTGGAAACGCTGTGCGACATCGACCACCCCGAGATCCGGCGCAACGCGGTTCGCCTGCGCCGCACCACCGAGGCGGGCACCGCCGAGGCCATTTTGAAGTTCATTCAGCCGATGCCCTATCGGTTCGGCACCTGGCAGGAACGCGCCTCGGATACACTGGCGCGCGGAACGGGCATGTGCACGACCAAGGCAAACCTTCAGGTCGCGCTGATGCGCGCGGTCGGGCTCGAAGCCGGTTTCGTCGAGATCCCGATGCCGATTTCGCGCCTTGGCATGCTGATGCCCAAAGCGTGGTTGTCCATGATGCGCCCAACCGTGAAGCACTATTTCGCCGCCGTGAAACTGGGGGGGCGCTGGCACGCCGCCGATGCGTCCTATGACGACGAGGCCTTTGGCGTCTATCTCAAGGTCGCGCCCGAATTGTCCTACATGATCCCGGCTTATCTGGGTGAGGGGCGACCCTATTCCCCGGCCATGGAATCACAGGGCATGGATATGTTCGGCATTGAGGTTCAGCCACATCTTCACGAAGAGATGGGCAAGCGCAGCCGGTTTCTGCCGCGTCACTTCGAAGCGCTGAATACCCGCCTGGACCGGGTGCGCGGCACCCATCGGCATTGGGCCAAGGTCGCGCTTGAACAGGCCGCGCGCGAAGGAACCGAGGTCCGTGCATGAAGCCATACGACTGGGACTTCAAGGCCCCGACCCCCTCGGGTATGGGCGATCACGATGTGCCGATGGCCTCGCAACGGCTGGCCGGTCGGCGCATCGCCCTTCTGGTCACGGGCGGCATCGCGGCGATGAAGACGCCGCAGATCGCCCGAGGGCTCAGGCGCCACGGCGCCACGGTGGTCGCGTTCGCCAGCGATGACGCCCTGCGATATGTCGCGCGCGAGGCACTGGAATGGGCGACGCTGGGGCCGGTTGTCACGGGGCTGACCTGGGCCGCCGAACACCTGTCTGACAATGCGCCTTTTGACGCCTACCTGGTTGCGCCCGCCACCCATTCGACCATTGCCAAGATGGCGCATGGTATCGGCGATACGGTGGTCACATCGGCACTGATTTCGGCGCTTGGGCGGATGGAACAGGGCCGCACCAAGGTTCTGGTCGCGCCGACCATGCACGGCACCATGCATAATGCCCAACTGGTGGACAACGCGCGCCGACTGTCGGCGCAAGGGGTGTGGTTCATCGCCCCGCGCGATGCCTACGGCAAGCACAACCTGCCCGACACCGAGTCGCTCTGCATTTCCGTGGGACGCGCGCTTAGCGGATCGCCCCTGATCGGCAAGAAAATCATGGTCACCGCCGGCCCGACCCCGGTGCCGATCGACGGGGTGCGCCGGATCGTCAACCGATTTCGCGGCCGGCTGGGCGCACGCATCGCCGAGGAACTGGTCTGGCGCGGCGCCGATGCCGAACTGGTTCTGGGCGATGGCGCCTGGCGTCCCTCGACCCCGTTGCCGCTGACCGTCGTTCGCACCTATGACGAATACCGCGACACAGTCGTTGCCCGCGCGCGCGATGGGCTGTTCGCGGGGATCTTTTCGGCAGGCGTCGCAGACTATCGGCCCAAGCAGGCGGTGCAGGGCAAGATCGCCTCGGGGCAAAGCAGCCTGCGACTGGATCTTGAACCCACCGAAAAGGTGATCGACTTGGCCTGCAAGGCCGACCCTTTCATGCATTGCGTGGCCTTCAAGTATCTTGAGGACGTCAGCGAACAGGAACTGATCGAGGTCGCGTCCAAGCGGCTGAACCATGCCGGCCTTGTTGTCGCCACCCGCGGCGAAGACACGCGCGGAACCGAGCAACGCGCCCTGCTGGTGCGCCGCGACGGCGTCACCCCGGTCGAGGACAAGCGCGCCATTGCCGCGGCGATCGCGGCGCATCTGGAAGACGTTGCGCGCGACGGAAATCCGGTGCGTTCCGCCGCCGAATAGACTGCGCCACCGCCTTCGCGGCGATCAGTGCTGATTCGCAGCCTTGCGGTTCGCACCGAACCGAAGGCGGGGCCAAGCGCCCTTTTAACACCCGTCGTGGAAACGATCATGGCAAATAGCGCAGGTTTGTTGCGCGCTTCCGGCGGCAGAGCAAATTCTTTTGGCCAACCGGTTTATTTATTGCATGATCGGTAATGGATTGTCTGCCGGCAGCGCGTCGGTTTCGAAACTAGTGACGGGTGTAGCATGAACAGGTTTCTTCTGGGTCTGAGTGTCAGTATCGTTTCCACTCTGGCGATGGCCGGGCCGATGGCCGCGCAATCCCATTCCGGCCACTGGTTCTGGCGCTGGTTGCGGGGCGGTTCGGGTGGCGATACGGGCGGCTCGCCCTCGAACCCGGCATCGGTGCCGGAAATCGACGCCTCGGCCGGGCTGCTGGCGCTGGCTGCTGTTGCCGCAGCCATGCTGTTCGTCTGGGAACGTCGCCGCCGCGCCGGATGACCCCTGACAGCAGCGCGGTTGAAACCGCGCGTTCATGTCACGATATTCATGAAAGGGGTCGGCTCACGGCCCTTACGCATGTTTCGAGGATGCAATGACCCGATTGACTCAGACCCTGTGGTAGTGTCAAAGATCTTTCGCACATTTTCTCAGGCGACGGCTCCGTGGGTTGAG
>OFET01000149.1_pt1 | contig 87825 bp, 81 predicted proteins | sample 1521211 | NCBI WGS metagenome assembly OFET01 (sample SAMN03766358, study PRJEB24113) | microbial mat metagenome | isolation source: enrichment culture HLUCC-A from microbial mat sample contains cyanobacterium... | reverse complement strand
CGCAATCGCCCTTACAGCCTTCAAAAACAACCTCGAAGAACCCATGAGGATGATGCTGCGGTGACATCTGTGGGTCCCTGAGGGGCCAGCGCCATTGCGCAATCGATTTCTGGTCGCTATGTCCCCCCGAACCAGAGACCGTGAATGGTGAAGGAATGGTGCGGGCCGTTACGCTGAAAGATATCGCGCGGGAAACCGGCGTTCATGTCTCGACCGTGTCGCGGGCGCTCGATCCGCGGGCGCGCGACAGCCTGACCGACGAGGTCGTGGCCCGCGTCACCGAAACCGCCCAGCGCCTGGGCTATCGGCCCAACCGCCTGGCCGCCGGGTTGCGCACCAAGCGGACCAAGACCGTCGGCCTGATCATCCCGGATATCACCAACCCGCTGTTCCCGCCGATCGTGCGCGGGGTCGAAAGCGTGCTCGAGCCGGCCGGCTACGTGTCGATCATCGTCAATACCGATGGCCGGCGCGACCGGGAACGGTTCCAGATGCAGGTGCTGATGGAACGCGGCGTCGACGGCGTCGTCCATGCCGCCGTCGAACGCGACGACCCCTATTTCGACGATATCAGGCAGCAAAGCCTGCCGATCGTCACCGTCAACCGGGCGCTGGATTTCGACGGCGTGCCCGGCATCGTCAATGACGAGGCGGCCGGGATCACCGCCATGTTCCGCCTGCTCCATGACGCCGGCCACCGCCGCATCGCCCATATCGCCGGCCCGCAGCAGCTGTCCACCGGGGTCGAGCGGCTGGAGGCGTTCCGCGCCGCGGCGCGCGACTATGGTCTGGACGTGCCGGAATATTACATCTCGCGCTCCGAGATGTTCGTGTTCGAAGAGGGCTATCGCTGTGCCGAACAACTGCTGTCGCTGGCAAAACGTCCCACCGCGATCCTGGCGGCGAACGACCGGCTGGCGCTGGGGGCGATGCGGGCGATCGACGACCAGGGTCTGTCCTGCCCCGAAGATGTCTCGGTCACCGGGTTCAACGACAGCGATTACCTGGAACTGATCAAGCCCGGCCTGACCACCGTCCGGGTCGACAAGACCGGGGTCGGGCAACGGGCGGCCGAGACGCTGATCGCGATGCTCGAAAACCCCGAGGCCGAGCGACCGAAGCGGATCGTGATGCCGATCGAAGCCGTCACCCGCGAGTCCGTCGCCCCGCCGAAAGCGGATTGAGCGGACCAAGCGAAACGGCCGCCCCGATCCGGAGCGGCCGCGGCGCGCCCCGGACCTGAGCCGGGGCCTGTGCCATCGAGGTCCCGGGTCAGGCCCGGGACGGGGTCGCGGCAGGGCCACGCCCCCCGGATCATGGCTCAGCCGATCGCCGCCGCTTTCACGTCGTCGTCGATATGCGGCACGTATTGGGCGAAATTCTCGGCGAACATCTCGACCAGTTTCCGGGCCTGGGCATCATAGGAGGCCGGATCCGCCCAGGTGCTGCGCGGTTCGAGCAGGCCGTCATCGACACCGGGGCAGGCCACCGGCACGTCGAAGCCGAAATTCGCATCCTTGCGGAACTGTCCTTCGACCAGCGACCCGTCCAGCGCCGCGGCCAGCAGGGCCCGGGTCGCCCGGATCGGCATCCGCGTGCCGGTGCCATGGGCGCCGCCGGTCCAGCCGGTATTGACCAGCCAGCAGGTCGCGCCATGCTTGGCGATCTTTTCCTGCAGCAGCTTGCCATAGACCTCGGGCCGGCGCGGGGTGAAGGGGGCGCCGAAACAGGTCGAAAAGGTCGGCTCGGGCTCGGTCACGCCGCGCTCGGTGCCCGCGACCTTCGAGGTGAAGCCCGACAGGAAGTGATACATCGCCTGCGCCGGCGTCAGCCGGGCGATCGGCGGCAGCACGCCGAAGGCATCGCAGGTCAGCATGATGATGTTCTTGGGATGGCCCCCCAGCGCCGTGTCCGAGGCGTTCGAGATGTAGTCCATCGGATAGGCCGCGCGCATGTTCGCGGTCAGGCTGCTGTCCTCGAAATCCAGCTCCTTGGTTTCGGGGTGATAGACCATGTTCTCGATCACGGTGCCGAATTTCGAGGTGGTGGCATAGATCTCCGGCTCGGCCACGGGCGACAGGCTGATCGTCTTGGCATAGCAGCCGCCCTCGAAATTGAAGATGCCGCGCTCGGACCAGCCGTGTTCGTCGTCGCCGATCAGCACCCGGCCGGGCTCGGACGACAGGGTGGTCTTGCCGGTGCCCGACAGGCCGAAGAAGATCGCCGTGTCGACCGGGTTGCCCGGCGCATGGTTGGCCGAGCAATGCATCGGCATGATGCCTTTTTCCGGCAGCAGGTAATTGAGCAGGGTGAAGACCGATTTCTTGTTCTCGCCGGCATATTCGGTGCCGCCGATCAGGATCAGCTTGCGGTCGAAGTTCAGCGCGATCACCGTGTCGGTCCGGCAGCCATGGCGTTCGGGATCGGCCAGGAAGGTCGGGCAGTTCACGATGGTGAAATCGGGGACAAAGCTGTCCAGTTCCTCGCGCCCGGGCCGGCGCAGCAGGTGGCGGATGAACAGCCCGTGCCAGGCCAGCTCGGTCACCAGCCGCACGTCCAGCCGATGCGCCGGATCGGCGCCGCCATACAGGTCCTGCACGTAATAGGTGCCGCCCTTCATGTGCTCCAGCATGTCCGCATGCAGCCGGTCGAAGGCCTCGGGCTCCATCCTCGCGTTGTTTTCCCACCAGATCACGTCGCGGGTGGTGTCGGTACAGACCACGTGCTTGTCCTTGGGCGAGCGGCCGGTGTATTTGCCGGTCGACACCAGCAGCGTGCCGCCCTGGCCCATCTCGCCCTCGCCGTTGCGCAGGGCCTGGGTCATCAGATCCGGCTCGATCAGGTTGTAATAGACCTGGCCGAGTCCCGTGATGCCCTGATGCTCAAGCTTCATGTCGGGGTTGACCCGTCCGATGTCCATGACTGTCTCCTGTCGTCGAGCCGCGCCGCGCGGCTGGATAGACCCCCTCTTAACACCTCGATTTTCCTTGGGAAAAGCACTGCTTTGCACAGTTAGCGCAACCATCGCCATGTTAGCGCAAGCAAGGCCCCGGTGACGGCTGCGATCCCGGCGAGAGGCCCGCGATCGTATCGCGTTTCGGCTGCGGGCACGCGAATCTGTCGGTGCCGGTCCCTTGCCCCCGGGGCGCGCTGCGGGCATGAGGGGGCGTGCGAAACGGGGGCAGGGACCATGCCGGAGATCGGCCTTCTGATCGGCCTGGGGGCCATGTTGCTGGCGATCGGCGCCGTCGCCGGGGTGCTGGCGGGATTGCTGGGCGTGGGCGGCGGCATCGTGCTGGTGCCGTCCTTTTTCTACGCCTTCAGCGTGCTGGGCTACGAGGGCCCGCAGCTGATGCAGATGTGCCTGGCCACCTCGCTGGCCACGATCATCGTCACCTCGGTCCGCTCGGTCCTGGCCCATGACAGGCGCGGGGCGGTCGACTGGGCGATCCTGCGCGGCTGGGCGCCGGGCATCGCCATCGGCGCGGTGCTGGGCGTTCTGGTCGCCACACAGCTGCGTTCGGCCACCTTGCAGGCGATCTTCGGCGGGCTGGCGGCCGTGGTCGGGCTCTACATGCTGCTGGGCCGCGCCCATTGGCAGATCGCGCCGCAGATGCCGACCGGCCCGCTGCGCGCCGTGCTGTCGCCGCTGGTCGGGCTGCTGTCGGTGCTGATGGGGATCGGCGGCGGATCCTTCGGGGTCCCGCTGATGAGCCTGCATGGCGTCGCCATCCACCGCGCCGTGGCCACCGCGGCCGGCTTCGGGGTGATCATCGCCGTGCCCTCGGTCGCGGGCTTTCTGCTGGTCACCGTCGCGCCGGCGCCGCCCTGGTCGATCGGTGCGGTCAACCTGATCGCCTTCGCGCTGATCGTCGCCATGACCCTGATCACCGCCCCGATCGGCGCCCGGCTGGCCCATGCGATGGATCCCAAGCCGCTCAAGCGGGTCTTCGGCGCCTTCCTGATCCTGGTGGCGCTGAACATGCTGCGCAAGGCGCTGGCCGGGTAGGGGCCTCAGCCCAGGAACCGCCGCACCGCCGCCGCCGCGCCCGCGCCGCCGCCCATGGCGCCGGAATAGCCGCCGAAACCGGAAAAGGCCGATCCCAGGAACAGGCCCGGCACCGCCGTGCGCACCCGCATCGGCGGGCCCGACATCAGCCGCGCCGGCGGTTCGGGGGCAAAGCCGTAAAGCGCGCCCCCGGGCGTGCCCAGATGGCGGGCCATGGTCTCGGCCGTGGCCATCTCGGCGCTTTGCACGGCGGCGGCGAAGCCGGGCCATTCCGCCTCGAGCCGCGCGGTGATCGCGGCGATCCAGGCGGCCTTGCGGGCGCGTCGGTCGGCCTCGCTCAGCCCGGCCCAGTTGGAGACCCGGTCGATCCCGGTCACGGTGATCGGCGCGGGCCGGCCCGCAGCGCTCAGCCCGGCGTCGATCTGGCCGTAATCGACCGTGATCAGCGGCGGCATCAGCTCGTGCGGGTGGGTCGACAGCGCCGCGCCGGCGGCGCGCCAATCGGTCAGGCGCTGCATCCAGTCGGGCAGCAGCACCGTCGCATATTGCCCGATCCCCAGGTCGGAGCCGGACCGCGCCATCCGGTAGCTGACATGGAACAGCGACAGCGACAGCGGCCGGTCGGCGATCTCGGCCGACAGGGCCTCGGCGGCCGGCGCGGGCAGCAGGTCGACCAGCGCGTGCGGCGCGGCATTGGCGATCACGCTGCGGCAGGGGACCTCTGCGGTGCCGCGGTCGCCACGGACATGGCGCACCGCGCAGACGGCGCCATCGGCATCGGTCAGAACCCCGGTCGCCGCATGGCCGCACAGAATCCGGCCGCCCCGGTCGCGGATCCCCCCGGCCAGGGCCTCGGCCAGCCGTTGCGAGCCGCCCCGGATATAGGCGCCGCCGCCCGCCAGGAACCCGCCCTGGGCCACGCCGTAGCCCAGCCACCACAGCCGGTCGGGGTCGTCGGCGTAATAGGGCAGGTTGGCGGCCAGACACAGTTTGAGCGCCTCGTTGTCGCCGAAATGGCGCTGCATCACCTGCGACAGGCTGTGCCGGTAATCGCGCAGCAGCGCCCACATCCCGCGCGGCAGGTCGGCCAGGTGGCCCCGCCACCAGCGCCCGTCATGGCGTTCCGACATCAGCGCCATCGCGCCCTGGATGCCGCGCAATTCGTCCAGGAACCCCGCGATCGCCCCGGCCGCCTCGGGGAACCGTGCGGTCAGCGCCGCCTCGGCCGGGTCCATCCCGGCGGGCAGGACGAAAGGCGCGCCGACGGCCGGGCTGCGCAGCTCGTAAAGCGCCGGCACCGGGACGAAATCGACAAGGTCGCGCAGGCCCAGCCTGTCCAGGATCGCGGCCTTCGGGTCGGGCGTGCCGCCCGGGGGGACGGTCATGTGCAGCGACATCTCCTGCGCCACCCCGTCGCGCGCCAGGGTCGTGGCCGCCCCGCCGACGTGATCGGCCCGTTCCAGCACCAGGACCGACAGCCCGTCGCGCGCCAGAAGCGCGGCGGCACTCAAGCCGCCAAGGCCGGCGCCAATGACAACGGTATCGAACGCGGAGCGGGATGGGGGTGACATCGGATCATCCTTTGATCTGGATGATCACAGGATAGACATTCCCCGAAACCGAACCTTGCTCTGGCGCAACTGCGCGCTTGTGACGCGCTCAGCCCCGCTCCAGCCGGGCCGCGCGACCGCCGCGGCGCTGCTTCAGCCGCCCGGCGCGGTCCGGCAGTTCGGCCATGATCTGCGCCCGTGTCTCGGGCGTCATCCGGCTCCAGGCGGTGATCTCCTCGATCGAGCGCAGGCAGCCGGTGCACAGCCGTTCCACCGGATGGACCACGCAGACCTTGATGCAGGGGCTTTCGATCTCGTCGCGTTTCCAGATCTCGTCGCTCATGTGCCCGTCCTCAGGTTGCGCAGCCGGTCCAGCATACCCTGCAATATGACCGCGGCGGCGACATTGTCGATGACCTCGGCGCGACGTTTTCGAGACGTATCCGCCTCCAGCAGCGCCCGTTCGGCCGCCACCGTGCTCAGCCGCTCGTCCCAGAAGCCGATCGGCAGCGCGGTCAGCCGCGCCAGGTTGCGGGCGAAGGCGCGGGTCGATTGCGCCCGCGGCCCTTCGGTGCCGTCCATGTTGCGCGGCAGGCCCAGCACGATCCCGCCCAGGGCGCGGGCGGCGATGATCTGCTTCAGCCGGGCGGCATCGGCAGTGAATTTCGTCCGTTTCACGGTTTCCAGCGGGCTGGCCACCGTGCCCAGCACGTCCGATACCGCCACCCCGATGGTGCGCGTGCCCAGGTCCAGGCCCATCAGCCCCGCCATGGGCGGCAGCGCGGCGGCGAAATCCTCGGCGCGGTCATGGATCACTCCGCCACCCCGGCCGATTGCGCGGCCGTGCGCAGCATGTCCAGCGCGGCCGGATCGGCGGCAAAGACCCCCAGCGCCTCGTCATAGATCGCCCGGGCCTCGTCGGTGCGGCCCAGCACCCCCAGCGCGTTGATCAGCTGCGCCCAGTCCGGCGCCGCGCCGCCTTCGGTCGCCAGCCGGTCGGACAGGTTGGCGACCATGCCCTCGATGAAGGCCACGCGGTCCTCCTCGCTCATCTCGGCGGCGGCGGCCATGTCCTCGGCGGTCGGGCCGCGGGTCGGGGCGGCAGCCTGGGGCACGTCGTATTCCGCGCCGGCCATCCAGGCGACATCACCGATCACCTGACGCGCATAGGCGGTATGGAAGGTGTCCGGGTCGCCCTCTTCGACCACCCGGCGCCAGGCCCGGAAGGCCTGGTCGTAGCGGCCGATATCGGCATAGAGCTTGCCCATGTAGAACATCGCCGCGATGTTGTCGGGATCCTCCCGCAGCACCCGGGCGGCGATGGTCTCGGCCTCGGGGCTGACGCTGCCGTCGATGGCGGCGACCATGTAATCCAGCAGCCGCACCAGGTCCTCGGTGCGGCGATCCTCGCCCAGGGCGGCCAGGGCCCGTTCCTGCGCCCGGGTGGCGGCGATGAAATGGCCCACGCTGCGGGCCTGTCGCGCCAGCGCCTGGTAGAGCGCGACCTGATCCTCGCGGCCCGGCGCCAGGTCGGTGAGGATCGCGGCCAGGTCGGGGCTGACCGCGCCATTGGCGGCGATGAACAGGTTCACGGCCAGCGAAAAGCGGTCCTCGTCGGTGGCCTCGTCGCCCTTCATCTCGATCACCCGGGCCTGGGCGCTTGCGGCGGCGGCGTAATCCTGCATCCGCGCCTCGAACACCGCCAGAAGCTGCCAGCCGCGCAGATCGTCCGGGTTTTCGGGCACGACGCGGCGCAGTTCCTCGACCAGGCCGGCCTCGTCGGCGCTGATCTGGATCGGGGCGCTGAAGAATTCGGTCACCTCGGCTTCCAGCTCCAGCTGGCCGGGCCGGTCGCGGCGCAGGGCATCGGCCTCGGCCAGGCGCGCGACGCGGGGCATGTCCTCGGCGCCGGGGCTGCCGTTGGTCCAGTAGAGCCAGCCGGTCAGGCCCAGCACCGCCGCCGCCGCCACCACCGCCGCGCCCCGGGTCAGGGCCGCCGGCGCCGTCGTCGCCTTGCGCGGGCCGGCCTTGTCGGCGGCCAGCAGGCGGCGGGCGATCTCGGTCCGGGCCCGCTCGGCCTCGTCGCCGCCGATCACGCCACGCTCGATATCGCGCTCCAGCTCGCGCAGCTGGTCGCGGTAGATATCCATGTCGCTGGCATCGGCGCCGCCGTCGTCCTGGCCCGGCCACAACAGCGGCGGCAAGATCAGACCCAGCGTCAGCAGCGTCAGAAGTGCGGCGATGATCCAGAACAGCATGCATCCTCCGAAAACCGGTCAGCACGCATGTATCTTTTCGAGGCGCCGGAAAAAAGGCCCAACCGGGCGCGGGACTGCGACATTGTCCCCCATGTCGGAATCGTGCCAGAAAACGCCGCCCGGAGTATCCTCTTTTTCCGCCGCTGCCCCAGAACGGGCGGCATCACCCAATGAACGGGGGCCAACCGCCCATGAGACGCTTTTCCGCCTTTGCCATCGCCCGCGAAGCCGTCCGTCATCACAGCGGCTGGGAAAAGCACTGGCGCAGCCCCGAGCCGAAGAAACGCTATGACGCGATCATCATCGGCGCCGGCGGGCACGGGCTGGCCACCGCCTATTACCTGGGCAAGAACCACGGGATCACCAACCTGGCGGTGATCGAAAAGGGCTGGCTGGGCGGCGGCAACACCGGCCGCAACACCACGATCATCCGGTCGAACTACCTGCAGGACGCCTCGGCCGCGATCTATGAAAAGGCCCGCAGCCTGTACGAAACCATGAGCCAGGATCTGAACTACAACGTCATGTTCAGCCCCCGCGGGGTGATGATGCTGGCCCAGACCCAAGCCGAATTGCGCGGCTACCAGCGGACCGAGGCGGCCAATCGCCTGCAGGGCGTGCCGACCCGCATGATCCCCCCCGAAGAGGTCAAGAAACTGGTCCCGATCATCCGTCTCGACGGGCCGCGCTACCCGGTGCTGGGCGCGCTCTGGCAGGAACGGGCCGGCACCGCGCGCCATGATGCGGTCGCCTGGGGCTATGCCCGCGCCTGTTCCGACATGGGCCACGACATCCTTCAGCAGACCGAGGTCACGGGCATCCGCCGCGAGGGCGGCAAGGTCGTGGGCGTCGACACCTCCCGCGGGGCGATCGACTGCGCCAGGCTCGGCATCGTCGTCGCCGGCCATTCCGGCGCGCTGGCCGACATGGCCGGGTTCCGCCTGCCGATCGAAAGCGTCGCACTGCAGGCCCTGGTGAGCGAACCGATCAAGCCGATCATGGACGTGGTCGTGATGGCCAACACCGTGCACGGCTACATGTCGCAATCCGACAAGGGCGAAATGGTGATCGGCGGCGGCGCCGACGGCTACAACAACTACACCCAGCGCGGCAGCTTCCACCATATCGAGGAAACCGTGCGCGCGCTGATCGAGACCTTTCCGATGCTGTCGCGCCTCAAGATGCTGCGCCAATGGGGCGGGATCGTCGACATGACCGGGGACCGTTCTCCGATCATCTCGAAAACGCCGGTCGACGGGGTGTTCATCAATTGCGGCTGGGGCACCGGCGGGTTCAAGGCGATCCCCGGCTCGGGCTGGGCGATGGCGGAACTGATGGCCGAGGGCGCCTCGCCGCTGGCCGCGGAATTCGGGCTCGAACGGTTCCGCGAAGGCCGCTTCATCGACGAAAGCGTCGCGGCGGGGGTGGCGCATTGAGACAGGATATTCCCCTTGCGCGCCGCCGCGCCCGACCCGCCCCCCTGACCGACGGATGGATGCCATGCTGACCCTTCACTGCCCCTATTGCGGCGTGCACTGCGACGAGACCGAGCTGGCCCCGGGCGGCGAGGCGCATCTGACGCGGCACGGCCCCGGGTCGGACGACGCCGATTTCGAAAGCTATCTCTTCCTGCGCGAAAACCCGCGCGGGGTGCATTTCGAACGCTGGCGCCACGCCTATGGCTGCGGCAAGTGGTTCCATGCCGCGCGCTGCACGGTGACGCTCGAGGTCTTCGGCACCTATCCGGCCCAGACCACCGCGCCGATGCAGGCGATCCTCGACATCATCGACGAAAAGCGCCCCGGCTGGCGCTGGAGGGACGTGACATGACCACCCGCCTGGCCAAGGGCGGCCGCCTGATCGACCGCAGCCGGACCCTGGAATTTTCGTTCAACGGCAAGGCCCTCAAGGGCCATCCCGGGGACACGCTGGCCTCCGCGCTGCTGGCCGGTGGCCAGATGCTTGTCGGCCGCTCGTTCAAATACCACCGCCCGCGCGGGATCGTCGCCGCGGGGGCCGAGGAACCCAACGCGCTGGTCAACCTCGGAAAGGGCGCGCGCCACGAACCCAACCAGCGCGCCACCACCACGCCGCTGTTCGACGGGCTGGCAGCGACCAGCCAGAACCACTGGCCCAGCCTGGACTTCGACATCGGCGCGATCAACAACCGCCTGGCGCGGTTCCTGCCGGCGGGGTTCTATTACAAGACCTTCCTGTGGCCGCGCGCCTTCTGGAAACATGTCTACGAACCCTTCGTGCGGCAATCGGCGGGGCTGGGCAAGGCGCCCGACCCCGAAACCCGCGACCCCGACAGCTATGAACACCTCTATGCCCATGTCGATGTGCTGGTGGTGGGCGGCGGTGTCGCGGGCCTGTCGGCGGCCCTGGCCGCGGGCCGTGCCGGCGCCCGGGTGATGCTGGTCGAACAAAGCGCCCATTGGGGCGGCCGCGCCCCCGTGGACGGCGCCGAGATCGATGGCAAGCCGGCCGAGGATTGGGTGAAGGACGCGCTGCAAAAGCTTGAAAAGATGTCCAATGTCCAGCTGCGCACCCAATGCATGGCGGCCGGCATCTATGACCACGGCTATGTCCTGGCCTATGAGCAGCTGACCGACGGCACGCCCGGTGCGCCGGGCCCGCGCCACCGGCTGTGGAAGCTGCGCTGCACCCGCATCGTCACCGCCACCGGCGCCATCGAACGGCCGCTGTCCTTCGCCGGCAACGACCTTCCGGGCGTCATGCTGGCCTCGGCGGTGCGCGACTATGCGGTCAACTGGGCGGTCAGCCCCGGCGACCGGACCGTGGTCGTCACCAACAACGACGACGCCTACCGCACCGCGCTGGCGCTGAAACTGGCCGGGCTCGACGTGCCGGCGGTGATCGACGCCCGGCCCCAGGCCAACGGCCCGCTGCCCCAGGCCGCGCGCGCGGCCGGGATCGAGGTTCTGACCGGCAAGGGCATCGCCCGGGTCAAGGGTGGCAAGCGCGTGACCGGTGTGGCGATCTGTGCCCAGGCCGGCGAAGGCACCGTGCTGCAGGAGATCGGCTGCGACGCCGTCGCCATGTCCGGCGGCTGGTCGCCGGTGGTGCATCTGTGGTCCCATTGCGGCGGCAAGCTGCGCTGGGACGACGCCCAGGCCTGTTTCCGCCCCGATCCCGACCGCCCGCCGCTGGGCGCGGACGGGCAGGGCTTCGTGCTGGCGGCCGGGGCCGCGAATGGGGCGATCACCACCCATGATTGCCTCACCGGCGCCCATGCCGCGGGGGCCGAGGCGGCGGCCGCCTGTTGCGCCACGGCCAAGCCCGGGCGCGCGCCCAAGGCCGGGCCCGAGGAATTCGCCCCGATGGAGCCGGTCTGGCTGATGCCGCAAGGCGCCGGACCCAAGCTGCGGGCCAAGGCCTGGCTCGATTACCAGAACGACGTCAAGGTTTCGGACGTGCAGCTGGCCGCCCGCGAAGGCTACGAGAGCGTCGAGCATACCAAGCGCTACACCACGCTGGGCATGGCGACCGATCAGGGCAAGCTCAGCAATATCAATGGCTTGGCGATCCTTTCGGATGCGCTGAACCGGCCCATCCCGCAGACCGGCACCACCACGTTCCGGCCGCCCTACACGCCGATCTCCATGGGCGCGATCGGGGGCGAGGCGCGCGGCGACCTGTTCCAGCCGATCCGCCGCACGCCGATCCAGGACTGGCACGAGGCCAATGGCGCCTATTTCGAACCGGTCGGTCACTGGCGGCGGCCCTATTGCTATCCGCGCGGCGGCGAAAGCCACGAAGATGCGGTCGCGCGCGAGGTGAAGAACACCCGCCAATCCCTTGGAATGCTTGACGCCTCCACCCTGGGCAAGATCCACGTCACCGGCCCGGATGCCGGCCGCTTCATGGACATGATGTATACCAACATGATGTCGACGCTGAAGCCCGGCCGCTGCCGCTACGGGCTGATGTGCAACGAGAACGGCTTTCTCATGGATGACGGCGTCGTCGCCCGGCTCGATGAGGACAGTTTCCTGTGCCACACCACCTCGGGCGGCGCCGACCATGTGCATGCCCATATGGAGGAATGGCTCCAGACCGAATGGTGGGACTGGGAGGTCTATACCGCCAATGTCACCGAACAATGGGCCCAGATCGCCGTGGTCGGCCCCAAGGCCCGCGCGGTGCTCGAGAAACTGGGCGGCATGGATGTCAGCGCCGAAACGCTGCCCTTCATGGCCTGGGCCGAGGGCATTCTGGGTGGCATCCCGGTGCGGGTCTTCCGCATCTCCTTCTCGGGCGAGCTGAGCTTTGAGATCGCCACCAGGGCCGGCCATGGCCGCGCGCTCTGGGACAGGCTGCTGGAGGCGGGGGCCGACGTCGGCGTCATGCCCTACGGCACCGAGGCGCTGCATATCATGCGGGCCGAAAAGGGTTTCATCATGATCGGCGACGAAACCGACGGCACGGTGATCCCGCAGGACCTGGGCCTGGACTGGGCGATTTCGAAGAAGAAGGACGATTACCTGGGCAAACGCGCGCAAGGCCGGTCCCACATGACCGATCCGGCGCGCTGGAAACTGGTCGGGCTGGAAACCACCGACGGCTCGGTCCTGCCCGACGGCGCCTATGCGGTGGCCGAGGGCACCAATGCCAATGGCCAGCGCAACGTGCAGGGCCGCGTCACCTCGACCTACCATTCGCCCACCCTTGGCCGCGGCATCGCCATGGGCCTGGTACTGAACGGCCCCGACCGGATGGGCGAGGTGCTGCGCTTTCCCGACGGCACGCGGGACGTGGAGGCGAAGATCGTCAGCCCGGTCTTCTTTGACCCCGAAGGGGAGAAACAGAATGTCTGACCCCGTTACCGCCCTGGCGGGCCGCGAGGCCGCCCACCGCGTCACCATCCGCGATGCCGGCCCGCGCGGCATGGTCACCCTGCGCGGCGACCTGGAGGATCCGCGCATCCTCCGCGCCTGCAAGGCGCTGACCGGCTGCGCCATGCCCGATCAGACCGGCGCGGTGCTGGACGGCGACACGGGCCTCCTGTGGATGTCGCCGGACGAGCTGCTGCTGCTGGTGCCCTGTTCAGAGGCCGGCGCCGCCGTCGATCACCTGTCGGACGCGCTCAGGGGGATGCCGCATCTGGCCGTCGATGTCTCGGACGCGCGCCAGATCATCGCGCTCGACGGCGCCGGCCTGCGCGAGGTGCTGGCCCGGCTGACCCCGGCCGACCTGCATCCCGACGCCTTGGCCCCCGGCACCGTCCGCCGCACCCGGCTGTCCCAGGCCGCCGCGGCGTTCTGGCTGATCTCCGAGGAGAAGGCCGAGGTCATGTGTTTCCGCTCGGTCGCGCATTACGTCTTCGGCCTGCTGGACAACGCGGCGCAATCGCCCGAGGCCGGGCTGTTCTGAAAGCCGGCGGTGGGGTGACCCCCCTACGGGCCGCGGCGCGCGGATTTCTTAATCTCGCCCGATTTTGCCGCTATGCTGCGTGCGAACGGGGCGAAGGGCAGGGCGCATGGACCAGTCAGAGCAGCGACAGGTGCGCCGCCGGCGGGTGTTCTACATCCCCGGCTACGACCCGATCCATCCCCGCCGCTACCGCGAGCTTTACCGCACGGAATCCGCCGCCCAGGCGCAGGTCTCGGGCCATGACATCGCGATCCGGCCGCGCCGGGGCGCCGACTCCTATGGCTGGCATGTCGAGGCGACGATCGAAGATGCCCCGGTCAGCGCCGAGATCGAGGTGCTGGTCTGGTCCGATATCGTCCGCGGCTCGATGTCGACCTCGATCCCGGCCACCTACTGGCAGCTGATCCGCACCGCCTGGACCTATATCGCCAGCGGCGCGCTGCGCCGGCTGATGTGGCTGCGCAAGGGGCCGGTCATCGCGGCGCTCTATCCCGTCGCCATGCTGCTGTTGCAATTGCTGGTCGCGGTGCTGGCCGGCTACGCCGCCGCGCGCCTGCTGGGCTGGGGGATCGTCGGGTTGGGGCAGGGGGGGCTTGACCTGCTGGCGATCGACCGGCGGTTCTACGAGGTGCCGCTGCTGACCGGGCTGCGCAGTGCCGCGATGTGGATGCTGGCGCTGGTGCTGATCTGGCGCATCCTGTCCTGGTTCCGGGCGAAGGACGGCAAGGTCTTTGCCTGGTACCTGATGCACGATTACGCCTATTCGGCCCGCTGGGGCGGCGCCTACCCGCCCGCGCTGGAAGAGCGGATGACCCAGTTCCGCGACCGCATCGCCGCCGCCCTGCGCGAGGACCTGGACGAGGTTCTGGTGGTCGGCCATTCCTCGGGCGCGCATCTGGGCGTGTCGATCCTGGCCGACCTGATCCGCGCCGGCCAGGGGCCCGCCAAGGGGCCCGCGCTGTCCTTTCTGTCGCTGGGGCAGGTGGTGCCGATGGTGTCCTTCCTGCCCCGGGCCGACCGTCTGCGCGCCGACCTGCATTATCTGTCGATCCGCGACGAACTGACCTGGGTCGACGTCACCGCCCCGGGCGATGGCTGCGCCTTCGCCCTGTGCGATCCGGTCGCGGTGTCGGGCGTCGCGCCCGAGGGGCAGAAGCATCCGCTGGTGATTTCCGCCGCCTTTACCCAGACCCTGTCGCCCGAACGCTGGAAGGACTTGCGCTGGCGCTTTTTCCGGCTGCATTTCCAGTATCTGTGCGCCTTCGACCGGCCCGGCACCTATGATTACTTCCGCATCACCGCCGGCCCGCGGACCCTGGCCGACCGCTTCGCCGGACGCGCCCCGTCGAAAAGCCGCATTGACGTGGCCGCGAGCAAATACACAAGCATGGCGGCATGATCCCGCCCAAGCCACAGCCCCGGCCCGACAAGGTGTCGCTCTGGCGTTACCTGCGCCTGTTCCGCCGCGACATCCTGTCGGCCCAGCCCGCGCGGCTCTATCGCGCCTGGATGGCCGAGTTTCGCACGCCCTTCTTCCGTTCCTACCTGGCCAATGATCCGGCCCTGGTGAAACGGGTGCTCAAGGACCGCCCCGACGATTTCCCCAAATCCGACCGGATCGGCGCCGGGCTGCGCCCCCTGCTGGGCGACAGCGTGTTCCTGACCAATGGCGCCGCCTGGAAACGCCAGCGCCGGATCATCGACCCGGCCTTCGACGGTGGCCGGCTGCGCGACACCTTTCCGGCGATGTGGGCGGCGGGCGAGGCCGCGGTGGCGCGCTTCGGCCGCCATGACGGCCCCGTCGACATCGAACCCGAAACCTCTCATGCCGCCGCCGACGTGATCTTTCGCACGCTCTTCTCGATCCCGATCGAGCACGAGATCGCCACCCGCGTCTTCGAGGAGTTTCGCGCCCATCAACGGTCGCAACCGATCCTGAACCTGGCCGCCTTCATTCCCGGCCCGCGCTGGATGCCGCGCTTCTTTCGCCGCGACACCCGCGCCACGGCCCGCATCATCCGGCGCCTGATCACCGACCTGACGGCCGACCGCATGGCCCGGATCGCCGCGGGCACCGCGCCGGACGACCTGGCCACCAAGATCATGACCACGGCCGACCCGGTCACCGGCGACACCTTCAGCACCGATGAAATGGTCGACCAGGTCGCGATCTTCTTTCTGGCCGGGCACGAAACCAGCGCCTCGGCCCTGGCCTGGGCGCTGTATCTGCTGGCGACCCATCCCGACTGGCAGGACCGCGTCGCCGAAGAGGCCGCGGCGCTGACCGCCGATTTTTCCGCCGTGTCGAAACTGCGGGTCACCCGCGACGTGTTCCGCGAGGCGCTGCGGCTTTATCCGCCGGTGCCGATGATGGTGCGCGAAACCACCTGTCCGGAAACCTTCCGCGACCGGCCGGTGTCACCCGGTGCCCAGGTCGTGCTGTCGCCCTGGCACCTGCACCGGCATGAACGGCTCTGGGACAATCCCGACGGCTTCGACCCCGGGCGCTGGCAGACCGACAACGGCAAGACCTGTGGCCGCGACGCCTATATCCCGTTCTCGGCGGGGCCGCGGGTCTGCACCGGGGCGGGCTTTGCCATGGTCGAGGGGCCGCTGCTGCTGGCCCAGCTGTGCCGGGCCTACCGGTTCGATCCGGTGCCGGGGCAGGTGCCGGTCCCGGTGGCCCATCTGACGGTGCGCGCCCGGGACGGGATCACCTTGCGAATCGCGGCGCGGGGCACGATCTCCGATCAATCCGGGGCCGTATCGCGGACTGTCGCGGCGCCCTGAACAGTGATTAACCATGCCGCTGGCTGTGCCACAAAAAGGTGCCGTTACGTTAACCAGAAATAGTTTAACAAAAACATAATATTAACTATTTTTTGCTCGGAGGAGGCCTCGATTTGTCCTGATTTTTGGCACTTTATTCCGCCCGAATTTCGTTACATTTCGAACAAGCGGGGGCCACGAAGGAAAGACGAAGACGATGTCCATGGTGAGCGAGTTTCCGAAACTCAAAGGCAGCCGATCCTGGCTGGTGCGCGCCGCGCGCGAGATGTTCGCGACGGCCGAAGCCCAGCCCGTTGCCCGGCTCGAAACCCCCGAAACCGACCGTGCCGCCCGCGTGGCCGACCACGAAGAGGACAAGCGTCTGCTGTCCGAGGTCGAAAAGCACGACCTGGCGATGCTGGACCGGGTCCGCAGCGCGCTTTACAAGGATTGATCGCGCGCCCGTTTCAGGGCCTGCAACACATAGACCCGGATCGCCGAGGCCAGCCCGACATCGCCCCGTTCCGCGTCGATCTCGGCCGCCAGCGCGTTCAGGGCCTTGCCCTGACCCTCGGCCAGGCGGCGGAATTCCAGCCAGAACGGCTCTTCCAGCGACACGCTGGTCCGATGGCCCGACAGGGTCAGCGAATGCTTGACCGGGCGGCCGGTCATTCGTCCTCGAATTTCAACTGATCCAGGTGCGTGCGCGCCTTTTCGGCCCGTGCCGCTTCCAGCAGCCTCTGCGCCTTGGTGCGGCCGAAACGCAGCGCATTGGCATCCGCCCGGGCCTTGTCCTCGGCCTTGCGAAGCGTCTTGCGGGTCTTGTTCAGGTTCACGATATCGGCCATGGCGTCCTCCGGTTCGGGATACCCAATCAAGCCGGATTCGGCGTCGATGCCAAGGGCCCCGTCCGGCCGATGAGGGGCGGCGAGCCGCCCCGAAGAGGCGCCCGCCGGCCCCCCGTCTCAGGCCTCTTTCGGCCCGATCATCCGGTCCGGCCGCACCACCTTGTCGAAGGTCTCGGCATCGACAAAGCCCAGCGCGATCGCCTCTTCCTTCAGCGTCGTGCCGTTTTTATGGGCGGTCTTGGCCACCTTGGTCGCGTTGTCATAGCCGATGGTCGGGGCCAGCGCCGTCACCAGCATCAACGATTCGCGCATCAGCTTCTCGATCCGCGCCTCGTTCGCCTCGATCCCCATCAGCATCCGCTCGGTGAAACTGTCGGCCGCATCGCCCAGAAGCTGGATCGATTGCAGCAGGTTGTAGGCCATCATCGGATTGTAGACGTTCAGCTCGAAATGGCCCTGGGATCCGGCGAATTTCATCGCCGCGTCATTGCCCATGATATGGGCGGCGACCTGGGTCAGCGCCTCGGCCTGGGTCGGGTTGACCTTGCCGGGCATGATCGACGACCCCGGCTCGTTCTCGGGCAGGATCAACTCGCCCAGCCCGGAGCGCGGACCCGAGCCGAGGAACCGGATGTCATTGGCGATCTTGTAGCAGGCCCCCGCGGTGGTCGCGATCGCGCCGGACAGGAACACCATCGCGTCATGGGCGGCCAGCGCCTCGAACTTGTTCGGCGCGGTGACGAAGGGCAGGCCGGTGATCTGCGCCATGTTGGCCGCGACCTGTTCGCCCCAGCCCGCCACCGTGTTCAGCCCGGTGCCCACCGCCGTGCCGCCCTGGGCCAATTCGTGGATCCCCGGCAACGCCGCCTCGATCCGCTTGATCCCGTTGCGCACCTGGCAGGCATAGCCGGAGAATTCCTGCCCCAGGGTCAGCGGCGTCGCGTCCTGGGTATGGGTCCGGCCGATCTTGATGATGTCGCGGAACTGGGCCGATTTGGCCTCGAGCCCCTCGGCCAGCTTGATCAGCCCGGGCAACAGCACGTCGCGCACCGATGTGGCGGCGGCGATATGCATCGCGGTCGGAAAAGTGTCGTTGGAGCTTTGCCCCATGTTGCAATGGTCGTTCGGATGCACCGGGTCCTTCGACCCGATCACCCCGCCCAGCATCTCGATCGCCCGGTTGGCGATCACCTCGTTGGCGTTCATGTTGCTTTGCGTGCCCGACCCGGTCTGCCACACGACCAGCGGAAAGTGATCGTCCAGCTTGCCGGCGACCACTTCGCCGGCGGCGGCGATGATCGCATCGGCCAGGCGCGGCTCCAACGTGCCGTTGGTCTTGTTGGCCATCGCGCAGGCCTGCTTGATCACGCCCAGGGCGCGGACGATCGCCACCGGCTGTTTCTCCCAGCCGATCGGGAAATTCAGGATCGAGCGCTGGGTCTGCGCGCCCCAATACCGGTCGGCGGGGACCTCCAGGGGGCCAAAGCTGTCGGTCTCGGTACGGGTCTGGGTCATCGGGGGCTCCTGCGGTCGGATGTCGTCCCCGTCTTAGCCGATGCACGACGAAAGGCAATGCGGCATGCGGCGGTATACCGCTAACATCCCCTACTTGCGGAACTTGTCCAGGCTGACGACTTCGGCATCCTGCTGCGGCGGCGGATCGGCCTCTTCGGCCATCTCTTCCATCGGCGCCTCGTCCTCCTCGTCGTCGTCGCCCTGGGTCTCGAACCGCAGGCCGAATTCGACCGACGGGTCGACGAAGGTCTTGATCGCGTCATAGGGGATATAGAGCGGCTCGGGCTTGTCGCCGAAATTCAGCGTCACCGCAAAGCCTTCGTCGGTGACGGTAAGGTTGTCGAACCAGTGCTGCAGCACGATCGTCATCTCGCCCGGATAGCGGTCCGACAGCCAGTCGGCCAGTTCCACATCCGGGTGCAAGGTGTCGAAGGTGATGAAGAAATGGTGCTGCCCGGGCAGGCCGTTTTCTGCGATATCGGTCAAGACGTTCTGGATCAGCCCGCGCATGGCGCGGTGCATCAGGTTGCCGTAATCGATGCTGCGGGACATGAAGACACCTTTCGCTGTCCCGGGCAGCATACGGGATTCGGTCCGGTTGGAAAGGGGGCTCGGGACGGTGGGCCGGGCCGGGGGCGCCCGGCCGCGACGGCCGTTCTAGCCGAAGATGCGGGCGACCTCGCGCAGGATCTTGTCGCGGATCGCGCGCGGATAATCGCGATAGGTCCGGGCGGTGACGACAAAACCGTCGCTGGTGATCACCTGGCGGGAATAGAAGCCGGTGATCGCCAGGCCCATCCCCTCGATCGCGATGGCGTTGATCGTCACGCCCGCCCGCTGTGCCGCGCGCCGCGCCTCGGGGACCGGGGACCCGGCATTCGCCGTCCCGTCGCCCGAGATGTCGATCACCCGGCGCGCGCAATCGGGCACTGCGTCGAACAGGGTCAGCGCATAGCGGATCGCCTCGGCCGGGGCGGTGTCGGACTGGATGAAGGCGCGCGGCATGATCCGGGCCTCGGCGGCGAACTCCGCCACCGCGGCGGCGCTGGTCATCCGTGTCCAGGGGATCGACAGCGCCTGGCGCTCGGTGCCCGACCATTGCACCACGGCCAGCGCCACGTGGCCCTCGACCAGCGCCTGCGCGACCTCCGGATCGGCCAGCGCATCGGCCAGCCCGTCGACCTGAAGCCGGTATTCGGCCGCGTCGATGGAATTGGACACGTCGATGGTCAGGACCAGCGCCGTGTCGCAGGCCCGCGCGGGCAGGATCGGCAGGACGCAGCAAAGGATCAGGACACGCAGCATCCCCGAAGGGTGGAGCGCCGCACCCGGCGCGTCAAGCGCGCCTGCGCATACAGGGGGCGGCAAATGTCCTGATGCGGGAAATTCATAAACTCCATCAGGGTCGATCAGGGTTTCCCGGTCGTCGATGTAGAGAAAGTGCAGGTTTCTGTTGCCAGGTACCTGCGAACCCCGCCTTACGCGGCTAGGCGCAAGGGCTTAAGATTTCGGTCTTTCGGACTGCTTACGCAGCCAGAGCAACCGGAGCACGATTGTCGTTGGCAATTATGCTTTACGGACCGATAACGGTGGTACCTCACCGGGACAAAGCAATCCCCTTTAGACGTTCGTCGATCCTGTTTCGGCCCCATATCCCCCCAACGACGGGTGTCTGGTGGAGCCGCCGGGTACCGCCCCCGGGTCCGATCCGCTTATTACGAGCGCGTTTATGTCCATAGTCCCCGAGGGGACAGACCGAATATAGGGGGCGTGCGGCCCCCGATCAAGCCTTGTCGCTGCCTGCCGAAATATTCGGAAATATCAATCAGAACATGAATTTGCGCCGCGCTCTTGATGTCCGGCACGGTCACAACGGCCAGAACAGCCACAGCAGGATCGCCGCCGGGCCCCATTCGAAGGCCAGAAACACCGCCGCCTTGGGCATCGGCGGCCGGTCCACCAGGATCGACAGGAACCGCCCCGCGCCGGCGCCCAGATAGGCGATCCCCAGCGCGCCATAGGCCGCCGGCGCCCCGGTCAGCAGGCAGTAAAGCCCCAGCGCCACGAACAGCCCGCCGGCGCCCGCGCGCAGTTCGGAAAAGCCCATGGTCGATCCCTGCGGCGCGAAATCCAGCGTCTCGGCGGTCCAGCGCGGGGCGAACATGCCGATGGCGCCGAAGAAGATGGTCAGAAGCGCGATCAGCGGGGCGACGATGTCGGTCATGGGGCCACTCGATATCCGGGGTTTTGCCAAGGGATACGATCCCGCCGCCGGATCGGTTCACTCGGGTCCCGGTCAGCGCGGCCTGCGGCTGAACACCATCTTCTGCGAATGCAGCTTGGCCGGGTCGCCCTCCCAGGCGTAGCACAGCAGGGCCGGCGAATGGTCGGCCACGGTGATCCGGTACAGATGGTCGGGCGGGTTGTAGATCATCGAGCCGGGCGCATAGACGCCCTGGTCGTTCTCGGACACCGCGCCGGACAGACAGATATAGCTTTCCCGGATCCCCTCATGAGCATGGGCGGGATAGGTGCAGGACGGGGCGAACAGGACCAGGCCCAGGATCACCTCGTCGGTGCGCACCGGGGCGTTGGGGCCGGCGATTTCGGCATAGGCGTATTTCTGCGCCAGCCCGCGCGGCACCTTTTCATAGCCGTATTGCCAGGACAGATTCCCGCGCACCGCCTCGATCGCGCGCACGATCGGGGCATGGGGATACATCCGGCCCATGTCCAGCGCCCGCTGCAGATGGGCGGTGACCGGCAGCTGGGCGCCCGGTAGCTCGGCCAGCATCGGGTTGGCCTTCAGCACCCGCGAGATGCGCTCGCGCACCGCGCGCTGATGCGCCCGGATCGCCGGGCTGCCGCCGGCCGAGGTGCGGCGATACAGCTCGTAGATGTCGCGCAGCAGGTAGTCCCAACCGGGCCGGTCCTTCAGCCGGATCGCCTCGGTCCGCATCTCCTCCATCGCCCGGCCTCCTCTGCCAGTGCATCGAAAAAGGGGCGCGCCGCATGCCACGGCGCGCCCCCCCGGCGCATCGCGTCCGATCCGCTCGGCGGTCAGAACCCGGCCTTGATGCGCTCGAACTCCTCGACCATCCGTTCGCGCATGGCGTTGTCCAGCGGCAGCTGGCGCAGGATCGGCGTGCTCACCTCGCCCATGCCGACGGCATCGAGGGTTTCGGCGCCGATTTCGGCCATGGCGACGGTGTTGGCGTGGCCATAGCCCCATTCGTTGACGATGTACTCGGTCGAGGACGGCGACAGCCAGGCATTGACGAACTCATGCGCCTTCTGTTCGGAGCCGGGCCCGTCCACCAGGTTCACATAGCCGCAGAACCACAGCGAGGATCCTTCCTCGGCCTCGCGGTTGAAGGCGACGGGGACGCCTTCGTCCATCAGCGTGACGAAGCTTTCGTTCCACGACCAGGCCACCACGACCTCGCCGCCGGTCATCAGCTGGCTCAGCTCGGCGCCGTCGGCCCAGTAGGTGCGGGTCAGCGCATTGGCCTCGCGCAGCCAGGCGGCCGCGGCCTCGAATTCCTCTTCGGTCAGGCTGGTCCAGTCGCTGGTGCCGGTGGCCAGCAGCGCCAGGGCGAAACTGTCATCCACGTTGTCGGGCAGCGCGGTGCGGCCGGCGTAATCGGGGTTGACGAAGATCTGCAGGCTGGACGCGTCCTCGGCCGGCACCTCGTCGGTGTTGTAAAGCAAGGCGGTGGCGCCATTGTCGGCGGGGATGAAATAGACGTCATCGCCATCGGTGAAGGTCGGGTCGGTCTTGAACGCCTCGTCCACGGTCTCGTAATTCGGGATCAGGCTGATGTCCCAGGGTTCGATCAGGCCGGCATCGCGCCACTTGCTGACCGAATGCGGACAGGGATGGGACACGTCCGCGCGAAAGCCCGAGCGCAGTTTCTGGAACGCCTCTTCCTCTTCGCCGAAGAAGGTGAAGGTCGGGCCGGCGCCATGGGCGGCGATGTACTCCTGGAAAAAGCCCTCTTCCTCGTAGCCCGACCAGTCGAAGACCAGAAGGTCCGGGTCCTGGGCGGAGACTGCCGTCGCGAGCGCGGTGAATGAAGCGGCGCCGAGAAGGGATTTGAACATGATGGGTTGCTCCCTGTGCAGGTGGTGTTTCACAACGCTAGAAGCGGCGCGGCTTGCTCGCAAGGGCCGATTGCAACAGGGGGTTGCCTCGCGATGCGGTGGCGGGGACAAAAGGGCGCGGTGCGCCGCAGTTCCAGGCAAAGGGGAGACAGCTGATGTTCCGAGCCCTCGTGGTCGAAAAGGACGAAGACACCGGCAAGACAAGCGCCAGCGTGCAGGACGTCGCCGAGGACCGCCTGCCCGAGGGCGAGGTGACGGTCGCCGTCGAGTATTCCACCGTGAATTACAAGGACGGGCTGTGCATCGGCCCGGGCGGCGGGCTGGTGCGGACTTACCCGCATGTGCCCGGCATCGATTTCGCCGGAACGGTGGAGGCGTCGACCGATGACCGCTACGCCCCCGGCGACAAGGTCGTGCTGACCGGCTGGCGCGTGGGCGAAAACCGCTGGGGCGGCTATGCCGAAAAGGCCCGGGTGCCGGCCGATTTCCTGGTGCCGCTGCCCGGGGCGCTGACCACCCGCCAGGCCATGGCCGTGGGCACCGCCGGTCTGACTGCGATGCTGGCCGTGCAGGCGCTGGAGGATCACGGGCTGACCCCGGGGCAGGGGCCGGTGCTGGTGACCGGGGCCGCGGGGGGCGTCGGTTCGGTCGCGGTGGCGATCCTGGCGCAGCTGGGCCATCAGGTCGCCGCCGTCACCGGCCGGCCGGACCAGGCCGATTACCTGCGCGACCTGGGCGCGACCGAGATCGTCGCCCGCGAGGCGCTGACCGAGGTCACGAAAAAACCGCTGGAGGCCGAACGCTGGGCCGGCTGCATCGACGCCGTGGCCGGCGCGATGCTGGGCCGGGTGCTGAAACAGATGACCTATGGCAGCTCGGTCGCCGCGATCGGGCTTGCCGGTGGCGCAGCGATCGAGGGCGCGCTGATCACGCCCTTCATCCTGCGCGGGGTGAACCTTCTGGGCATCGACAGCGTGATGCAGCCTTTCGCCAATCGCGAACGCGCCTGGGCCCGGATCGCGCGCGACCTGCCGCTGGACAAGCTCGAAACGATGATCCGGCCGGCCACGCTCGCCGATCTGCCGCAACTGGGCGCCGACATCCTGCGCGGCCAGGTCCGCGGCCGGGTCGTGGTCGATCTGCGCGCCTGAGGCGGGGCCGGCCCGACCAGCGCCGCGGGTCGGTTTCGGCCCGCCGCCGCCACTTTGCCCGTAGCGACAGAAGATGTCGTTTTTTGAACATTGAACGCCTTACACGGGTGTTCCTTCCGTCATCCCCCTGTTACGCTTTCCCGTCACCGCCGCCTGTGCCAACGGGTTGCGGTGCGAAAAAACAAGGCGGACGAGGGGCTTGCGCCCCAGAGGCGCATGTTCCCCCGGACCGTCGGAACTCAGGAGGGAACATGTTCAAGCACATCATGGTGCCGGTCGACCTTGCCCATGCCGACAAGCTTGACCGCGCGCTCGCGGTGGCCGGGGACCTGGCCGCCCATTACGGCGCGGCGGTGACCTATGTCGGCGTGACCAGCAACGCCCCCAGCGCCATCGCCCGCACCCCCGAAGACTATCGCGACAAGCTCATGGCTCTGGCCGCGGCGCAATCGGAACTCTACGGCCACGCGACCGCGGCGCACCCGGTCTTTTCCCATGACCCGGCGGTCGACCTGGACGACACGCTGATCGCCGCCCGAAAGGAGCTGGGCGCCGACCTGGTGGTCATGGCCACCCATCTTCCGAACATGGCCGACATGATCCTTCCGGGCCATGGCGGAGAGCTGGCCCGGCATGCGCAGGTCTCGGTGATGCTGGTGCGCAACTCTGGCTGAAACGCCGTGCAACGCCGCGAAAACCAACAAGAAAGAGGAGGCCGGCATGGCCGATGAATCCGCAGACGAGGCCCTCAACGACATGGGCATCCCCGAACCGGAGGGGTATTCCGACATCATCGAGACCGATTACACCATCGGTCAGGACAATATCGAAACCCAGGTCGGGCCATTCCGGTTCGACTTTCACAACCCGGTCTTCCTGATCTCGAGCGCCATGGTGGTCCTGTTTGTCGCCATCGCGCTGATCTGGCCCGAAGGCTCCAAGGACACCTTCCTGGCGATCCGCGACTACGTCAAAAGCACCTTCGACTGGTTCTTCCTGATGTCGGCGAACATCTTCGTGATCTTCGCCCTGGTGCTGATCGTCACGCCCTGGGGCAAGGTGCGCCTGGGCGGAACCGAAGCAACACCCGATTACAGCTACCCGGCCTGGTTCGCGATGCTCTTCGCCGCCGGGATGGGCATCGGGCTGATGTTCTTCGGCGTGCTCGAGCCGGTCTATTATTTCGGCACCCCCTGGGGCGACCAGCCGCTTTTGAACGATGTCGGGTTTGGCTTTGAGTATGATGCCGAAGGCAATCCGACCAATGTGGGCACAGCGCCACTTGCCGACGCGGCCACGGTCGAAGCGGCGCGGCAGATGGCCATGGCCGCCACGATCTATCACTGGGGCCTGCACCCTTGGGCGATCTACGCCATCGTCGCCCTGGCGCTGGCGCTGTTTTCCTACAACAAGGGCCTGCCGCTGACCCTGCGCTCGGCCTTCTACCCGCTGCTGGGCGAACGGGTCTGGGGCTTCTGGGGCAATGCGATCGACACGATCGCCGCCTTCGCCACGCTCTTCGGCCTGGCCACCTCGCTCGGTATCGGCGCGACCCAGGTCGCCTCGGGGCTCACGGATGTCTTCGGGTCGGGCGATGCGGCCTCGATGGCGGCGTGAAGGTGCTGTCGGAAATCAACATGGGCTTTGCCGCCCTGCTGCTGATCTTTGTCTTCCTCGCCGGCCCGACCATGGCGATCCTGGGCGATTTCTTCGGCGGTCTTGCCGCCTATGCCCGCGAAATCGTGCCGCTGTCGAACCCGGTGGGCCGCGAGGATACCGGCTTTCTGCACGGCTGGACCACCTTCTACTGGGCCTGGTGGATTTCCTGGTCGCCCTTCGTCGGCATGTTCATCGCCCGGGTCAGCCGCGGCCGCACGGTGCGTGAATTCATCACCTGCGTGCTGCTGATCCCGTCGCTGGTCTGCGTCTTCTGGATGGCGACCTTCGGCGGCACCGCGATCACCCAGGTGGTCGAGGGCGCCCAGGACAGCGGCGTATTCCAGAACGTGATCGGCGCCTACCGGCCGGAAATCTCGCTTTTCGCGATGCTGCGGGAATTGCCGCTGGCCTCGATCACCTCGCTTCTGGGGGTGATCCTGGTGGTGATCTTCTTCGTCACCTCGTCCGACTCCGGCAGCCTGGTGATCGACACGATCACCGCCGGCGGCAAGGTCGACGCGCCGGTGATCCAGCGCATCTTCTGGTGCATCTTCGAAGGCGCCGTGGCCGCGGTGCTGCTGATCGGTGCCGCCGGCACGGCGGGGCTCGACAGCCTGCAGGCGATGGTGATCTCCACCGGCCTGCTGTTCACGATGGTGCTGCTGGTGATGTGCTGGGCGATCTTCAAGGGGCTCAAGTCCGAACATCGCTGATCCACCTGCCGGGGGCCGCGCCATGCGCGTGGCCCCCGACGATCGGGCCCGACGACTGGGCCCGACGATTGGACCTGACCATTGATCCGGGACGGGGCGTGCTGCGTATCCCCCCTTAAAAACCCGGAGGTCGCTTGACCGACACCCCCCCGATCATCGTCTGGTTCCGCCGCGACCTGCGCCTGTCCGACCATGCCGCGCTGACTGCGGCGATCGCCGACGACGCCCCGATCATCCCCGTCTTCATTCTGGACGAGGTCGCCGAAACCTGGGGCGCGGCGCCGCTGTTCCGGCTCGAATTGTCGCTCGACCAGCTGGAGCGTGACCTGCGCGACAAGGGATCGCGCCTGATCCTGCGCCGCGGCCGGGCGCTGCCGAGCCTGCGCGCGCTGATCGCCGAAACCGGCGCCCGCGCGGTCCATTGGACCCGGGCCTATGACCCCGCGTCGATCGCCCGCGATACCGAAATCAAGACCGCCCTGCGCGATGACGGGATCGCGGCACGCTCCCACCCCGGCCATGTGCTGTTTGAACCCTGGACGGTCGAAACCGGGCAGGGCGGCCCCTACAAGGTCTATTCCCCGTTCTGGCGTGCCGTGCGCGACCGCGACCCGGGCAGGCCGCTGCCCGCGCCTGGCCGGATCCCGGGGCCCGATACCTGGCCCGCCTCGGACGCGCTTGACGAATGGGAATTGTCCGCCGCCATGGGTCGCGGCGCCTGCATCGTCGCCGACCACGTCACCGTGGGCGACAGCGCCGCGTCGCAGCGGCTGGCCGGTTTCATCGCCCGCCGCATCGACCCCTACCGGGAGGCCCGCGACATGGTGGCCGAAGACGCCACCTCGGGCCTGTCCGAAAACCTGACCTGGGGAGAGATTTCGCCGCGCGCCATCTGGTGGGCCGGTCAGCGCGCCATGGACGACGGCAAGGGCGGCGCCGAACATTTCCTCAAGGAACTGGTCTGGCGCGACTTCGCCTGGCACCTGGCCTGGCACACGCCGCACCTGCTGTCCGATAACTGGCGCGACGGCTGGGACGGTTTTCCCTGGTCCACCGACCCCGATGCGCCCGAGGTCCGGGCCTGGAAACAGGGGCGCACCGGCATTGCCTTCGTCGATGCCGCGATGCGCGAACTTTACGTGACCGGCACCATGCACAACCGCGCCCGGATGGTCGTCGCCTCCTACCTGACCAAGCACCTGATGTGCCACTGGAAGATCGGGATGGACTGGTTCGCCCATACCCTGATCGACTGGGATCCGGCCTCCAACGCCATGGGCTGGCAATGGGTCGCCGGCTCGGGCCCCGATGCCGCGCCCTATTTCCGCGTCTTCAACCCCGACACCCAGGCCGAGAAATTCGACCCCGACGGCATCTATCGCCGCCGCTGGATCGCCGAAGGCACCGCGCGCCCGACCGCGACCGCGCTCAGCTATTTCGACGCGATCCCGCGCGACTGGGGGCTTTCGCCGCAGGATGCCTATCCCGGCGCGCCGGTCGTGGCGCTCGACCAGGGACGCAAACGCGCGCTTGCCGCCTACGAGAACCGGAATTTCTGAGCGATGCCGCAGCGTTGGGGCGTGACTTCCGCCGCGCGGCACCTACCATGTCGCGCCAGGGGAACAGGGGACAACACATGGCGCTGACCACGACCGACGGCCAGAGCGGCCTGCCGCGCTATTTCGCGGCCGCTTTCCGGATGCTGCAACGAACCGAATGCGGGCGGCTCGACCTCGTGCTGCCCGATGGCCGGCGGTTCCGGGTCGAAGGCGCCGCGCCGGGCCATCTGGCCGAGCTCGACATCCACGATGCCGATCTTTTCGCCCGGCTGATCCGCGAGGGCGATCTGGGCTTTTGCGAGGCCTATGTCGAGGGCGGCTGGTCGACCCCCGACCTGCAGGCCTTTCTGGATTTCATCCACGACAACGAGGACGCGCTGTTCGACAGCTTTCCCGGCCAGTCGGTGCTGCGCGCCTATGAACGGCTGCGCCACTGGCTGCGCCGCAACACCCGCGCCCAGGCGCGGCGCAACATCGCCGCCCATTACGACCTGGGCAATGAGTTCTACCGGCTCTGGCTTGACGACAGCATGACCTATTCCTCGGCCCTGTTCGATGACGGCCAGCAAAGCCTGGAGGCCGCGCAGCGCGCCAAATACGCCGCCATGGTCGACGCGTTGAAGGTGCAGCCGGGCGATCACGTGCTGGAAATCGGCTGCGGCTGGGGCGGCTTCGCCGAATATGCCGCGGCCGAGCGTGGCTTGCGGGTCACGGGGCTGACGATCAGCCGCGAACAATTGATCTACGCCCGGCAGCGCATTGAAAAGGCGGGGCTTTCCGACCGGGTCGAGCTGAAGTTGCAGGATTACCGCGACGAAACCGGCCGCTATGACGGCATCGCCTCGATCGAGATGTTCGAAGCGGTGGGCGAACGCTACTGGCCGACCTTCTTTGCCCAGTTGCGCGCGCGGCTGAACCCTGCCGCCCGGGCCTGTCTGCAAATCATCACGGTGCAGGATGCGCGCTGGGACACCTACCGCAAGGGCGTTGATTTCATTCAGAAATACATCTTTCCCGGCGGCATGTTGCCCAGCCCCACGGCGCTGCGCGACCAGATCGCCCGGGCCGGTCTGCGTGTCGAAAGCAGCCGCGAATTCGGCGAAAGCTATTCGCGCACCCTGCGGCTGTGGCACGACACGTTCAACGCCCGCTGGGACGAGATCGCCGACCTGGGCTTCGACGACCGGTTCCGGCGGATGTGGAATTTCTACCTGACCTCTTGCGCGGCCACCTTCCATGGCGGAAACTGCGACGTGACGCAGATCACGGTGACACGGGCCGGGGCGCCGACCCCCGCATAAGCCCGGCACCGGCAAGGGACAGGAGCAGTCTGATGCCCACAGCCGCCCGCCTCGTGGCCGCGCTTCTCTGGGGCGCCCTGGCCTGGCAGATATCGCAATTGATCATCCCGCTTCTGCCCGAAGGCAGCCAGATCGGCATGTTCGTCGAGGTCAACGTGGTGCTGGGCCTGATCATCGGCTGGACCGTCGCCGGCAGCCGCGCGGGGCAGGGGTTTTCCGGCGCCGTCGGCTATGGCATCACCGCGTCGGTGGCGCTGGTGGTGGTGGGGCTGTTCACCCATGCGTCGGTCGAGATGGTCTATCGCAGCCTCGAAAAGCGCTATCGCGACGCGGGCGAGGCGGTGATCGGCGTCTTCGACCTCATGACCCAGTTCGGCAAGACCATGATGACCACAGACATCGTCCTGACGCTGCTGGTGGGCGGCATCGCCGCCGGGCTGGTGACCGAGGCCGTCAATCGCCGCTGGCGCTGAGCCGCGATGCTGTTCCTGTTCGGCACGCTGCTGCATCCGCCGCTGCTGGAAGCGGTGACCGGCCGCCCCGACGCCGCCGCCTCGCTGCGGCCCGCCAGCCTGTCGGGCCACCGCATAGCCGCGGTCCGCGGCGCCGCCGACCCGGTGCTGGTGCCCGATCCCGCCGCCTGCGCCGAGGGCGCCCTATATCCGGTGCCCGATGCCGACACCTGGGCCCGGCTTGATGGCTACGAGGCCGTTTTCGGCCATGCCCGCGCCGCGATCACGATCGACACGCCGGACGGCCCCGTTCAGGCCTGGCTCTACCGCTCGGATACCGCGCGCGCGGCCGCGGGCGACTGGTCGCTGGCCGATTGGGCGGCGCGGTTCGGCGCCTCGGTGACCGCCGCCGCGACCGAGGTGTTGGACCTGCTGCGCAGCCATCCCCCCGAAGCGCTGGCGCCGCTTTATCCGCAGATCCTGCAACGCGGCGACAGCCGCGCCCGGGCCCGGGCGGGCCACCCCCTGACCGGCGCCCCCGAGGGTGTCCACCTGCACGCCCGGCGCCGGCCTTATGTGAATTTCTTCGCGGTCGAGGAATACGACATCGCCTTTCGCCGCTATGACGGCGCCCTGTCGCCGGTGGCGGAGCGGGCGATCTTCATCGCCGGCGACGTGGCCATCGTGCTGCCCTATGACCCGGTGCGCGACCAGGTGCTGCTGATCGAACAGTTTCGCGTCGGCGCCTTCGGCCGGGGCGATCCGGAATGCTGGATCACCGAACCGGTCGCCGGCCGCATCGACCCGGGCGAAAGCGCCGAAGACGCCGCCCGCCGCGAAGCCGCCGAAGAGGCGGGACTGACCCTGACCGGCCTGATCCCGGTCGCGACCGGCTATCCCAGCCCCGGCACGACGACGGAATTCTTCAACATCTTCATCGGTCTGTGCGACCTGTCCGGCCATCAGAACGCCGGCCATGGCGGGCTCGATCACGAGGTCGAGGATATCCGCCACGCGGCCGTCCCCTGGGCACAATTCGACGCCCGGCTGGCGGCAGGCGCCTATCGTCTGATCCCGCTCAGCCTGGCCGGACACTGGCTGGCGCGCCACCGCGATCATCTGCGCGCGGCCAAGGAAATTACGTAATTTCCTTGGCCCCTCACGGCCTCTGACAGCGCCGCGATTTCCCCCGCCGGCGCTTGAGTTCGCCGCCCCCGGCCCCTACACCGGAACCGACATGCCAATGACAGGGGGCCGCCCATGAATATCCGCCAGGACCTTGCCGACGCGATCGGCAACACGCCCCTGATCAAGCTGCGTCGCGCCTCCGAGGAAACCGGCTGCACCATCCTGGGCAAGGCCGAATTCCTCAATCCCGGCCAGTCGGTCAAGGACCGCGCCGCGCTGTGGATCATCCGCGATGCGGTGGCCCGCGGCCAGCTTGCCCCCGGCGGCACGATCGTCGAGGGCACGGCGGGCAATACCGGGATCGGGCTGGCGCTGGTCGGCGCCTCGATGGGGTTCCGCACGGTGATCGTGATCCCCGAAACCCAGTCCGAGGAAAAGAAGGACATGCTGCGCCTGGCCGGCGCCGAACTGGTTCAGGTGCCCGCCGCGCCCTACAGCAATCCCAACAATTACGTGCGCTATTCCGGCCGCCTGGCCGAGCGGCTGGCGCAATCGGAACCCAAGGGCGCGATCTGGGCCAACCAGTTCGACAATATCGCCAACCGCCAGGCCCATATCGACGGCACCGGCCCCGAGATCTGGGACCAGACCGGGGGAAAGGTCGACGGCTTCGTCTGCGCCGTCGGCTCGGGCGGGACGTTGGCCGGCGTCGGCGCCGCGCTGCAGCCGCGCGGGGTCAAGGTCGCCCTGGCCGATCCCGAGGGGGCGGGGCTGTTCAAGCTCTATACCGGCCAGGACAATCCGGGCAATTCGATCACCGAAGGGATCGGACAGGGCCGGATCACCGCCAACCTGGAAGGCTTTACCCCCGATATGGCCTGGCGCATCCCCGATGCCGAGGCGCTGCCGATCGTCTTCGACCTGCTGGAGGAGGAGGGGCTCTGCCTGGGCGGCTCGTCGGGGGTCAACATCGCCGGGGCGGTCCGCATGGCGCGCGAACTGGGGCCGGGCCATACCATCGTCACCATCCTGTGCGATTACGGCACCCGCTATCAATCCAAGCTCTGGAACCCCGCCTTCCTGCGCGAGAAGAGCCTGCCGGTGCCCGATTGGCTCGACCGCGCGCCGCGCGACCTGCCGCAGGTCTACGAAGAGGCATGATGACCCGGCTGCTGACGGCCCTCGCCGCCGCGTTCCTGCTCTTGGCCGCGCCGCTGCCGGCGCCGGCGCAAGAGACGCCGCAGGTCGGCTCGCCCCAGGACGCGGTCGATGACGCGATGACGCGGATGTCGCCGGACAGCCCGGTGCGCGACCCCGATTGGGTGGCGCTGGCCAGCCGGACCGAATCCGCCCTGGCGGCGGGCCGGGTCTCAAACCAGGTGCTGGCCGATCTGCGAATCCAGATCGCCGCCTGGCGCGACCGGTTCTTTGCCGAGCTGTCGAACAATGCCGGCCGGATCGCCACGGTCGAGGCCCAGATCGCGGCCCTGGGCGCGCCACCCGAAAGCGGCGACGAGGATGTCCGGATCGCCGACCGCCGCACCGCGCTGCAGGACCAGCTTGACCAGCTGCGTGCCCCGGTCGTGCTGGCCGAAGAGGCCCGGGCCCGCGCCGAAGGCCTGATCCAGGAGATCGACGCGATCATCCGCGACCGCCAGACCGCCGAATTGACCGAGCGTGTCGGCTCGCCGCTCAACCCTTCCCTCTGGCTCAAGGCGACCGAGGAACTGGGCGCGGCCCTGCGCGCCACGCGCACCGAATTCACCGCAACCCTGTCGAACCCGGTCACCTGGACCCGGCTGACCTCCAACCTGCCGCAGATCCTGGGGCTGACCGCGCTCGGGCTGATCCTGCTGACCCGCGGCTCGCGCTGGAGCGGCCGGCTGCAACAGGCCTTCGATGCCCGCAACCGGCGCGGCCGCGATGTGATCGACGCGTTGCTGTCGCTGGGGCATGTGCTGCTGCCGCTGGTCGGGTTGCTGATGCTCAGCTTCGCGTTGACCGCGACCGGGCTGTTCGGCCGCCGGACCGAATTGCTGATCCAGACCCTGGCCGTGTTCGGGGCCTTTCCGGTGATCGGGCGCTGGATGGCGGCGCAGCTGCTGCCGGATGCCGATGACCACCGGCGCGCAGGGTCCCTGCCGGCGGCCGAACGGGCCCGGCTGCGCCGGCTGTTCGTCAACCTGGGCTGGAGTCTGGCGGTGCAGACCGCGCTGATCATCTGGCTCAACCTCAATGGCATCGCGGTCGAGTCCCGCGTCGTGGTGCTGCTGCCGCTCAGCCTGGTGCTGGCGTTGGTCCTGTTCCGCCTGGGCCGCACCCTGCGCCATACCCCGGCCGTCGACGAGTCCGACACGACCGAGGATGCCCCCGCCCCGCGCCCGTACCGCGAAACCATCAGCGCCCTGGTCGGCCAGGTGCTGATGCTGGTCGCGGTCGGGGCGACGATCGCCTATCTGCTGGGCTTTCCTGCGGCCTATGGGTCGGCGCTGTTGCCGACGGTGCTGACGCTCTACCTGCTGGGGGCGCTGATGCTGGTGGTGGATTTCGTTCAGAACGTCATCTCGATCTTCACCGCGAGCGACGAGGCCGAAACCGAGGGCGGCCTGATCCAGGCCCTGGCCGGTGCCGCCCTGGTGGTCGCCGCGCTGCCGGTCCTGGCGCTGATCTGGGGCTGGCGGAGCACCGATCTGGCCAATCTCTGGTTGCGGTTCCGCGAAGGCTTCACCCTGGGCGACACCCGCATTTCGCCCAGCGATTTCCTGACCCTCGTGGTGGTCTTCGTGATCGGCTATACCGTGGTCCGCCTGATCCAGGGCGCGCTGCGCAGCTCGATCCTGCCCAAGACGAAGCTCGATGCCGGCGGCCAGAACGCGATCATCGCCGGGGTCGGCTATGTCGGCTTCGTGCTGGCCGCGGTGATCGCCATCACCACCGCCGGGATCGACCTGTCGGGCCTGGCCATCGTCGCCGGGGCGCTGTCGGTCGGCATCGGCTTCGGCCTGCAGACCGTGGTGCAGAACTTCGTCTCGGGGATCATCCTGCTGATCGAACGGCCGATCTCCAAGGGCGACTGGATCGAGATGGGCGGGGTGATGGGCTATGTCCGCGACATCTCGGTCCGCTCCACCCGGATCGAGACCTTCGACCGCACCGATGTCATCATCCCCAATGCCGACCTGATTTCCCAGCAGGTCACCAACTGGACCCGGGGCAATACCGTGGGCCGACTGATCGTGCCGGTCGGCGTGGCCTATGGCACCGATACGCGGCGGGTCGAAACCATCCTGTCGGAAATCGCCCGGGCCCATCCCATGGTGCTGCTGCGCCCGCCGCCGGCGGTGGTGTTCCAGGGCTTCGGCGCGGATTCGCTGGATTTCGAGATCCGCGCGATCCTGCGCGACGTGAACTGGATGCTTTCGGTCAAGACCGAGCTGAATCACGCCATCGCCGAACGGTTCGCCGCCGAGGGGATCGAGATCCCCTTTGCCCAGCGCGACATCTGGCTGCGCAACCCCGAGGCGCTGCGGCCCGGTTCGGCGCAGGCCGCCGTGCCCGACGCGCCCCCGACAGCGCCCGACGACAGCGGCGCCCCGGATGCGCCGGACCCCGAGGAGGCCCCCGAATGACCCGGCCGCTCTACCGCGAGACGCCCTATCTGCGCCAGGCCCCGGCCCGGGTCACCGGCCTGACCGACGAGGGCGGCATCGTGCTGGACGCGGCGCTGTTCTATCCCACCGGCGGCGGCCAGCCCGGCGACAGCGGCCGGCTGTCCTGGGACGGCCGCGACATCGGCATCGCCACCACGGTGCCGGGCGAGGGCGGCGCCGCCATCCTGCTGCCCGAGGCGCCCGAACCGCTGCCGCCGGTCGGCGCCGCCGTGACCCAGACCCTCGACTGGGAGCGCCGCCACCGCCACATGCGCGCCCATACCGCGCTGCACCTTCTGTCCGTGGTGATCCCGTTGCCGGTGACCGGCGGCGCCGTCTCGGCCAGCGGCGGCCGGCTCGATTTCGACATGCCGGACCCGCCCGAGGACAAGGCGGTGCTGGAAGAGCGGCTCAATGCGCTGATCGAGGTCGACCTGCCGGTGACCGAAGACTGGATCACCGAAGCCGCGCTGGACGCCGATCCGGGCCTGGTCAAGACCCTTTCGGTCCGGCCGCCCCGCGGCGCCGGCCGCATCCGCCTGGTCCGGATCGGCACCGGCGACACCACCGCCGATCTGCAGCCCTGCGGCGGCACCCACGTGGCCCGGACCGGTGAAATCGGCGCCGTGCGGATCGGCAAGATCGAAAAGAAGGGCCGCCGGAACCGCCGGGTGCACCTGCTGCTGGATTAGGGCGGGAGAGACGTGATGCCGAGGTGAAACCGACCCCGCGCCGACAGGCCGCCGAGGTGGGGGTGGGTCGAGTTGTCGCTCGCCGGGCCTGCCAAGCGCCCGTGCCACGACAGGATCCGGCAGGCAAAAGATGTCCTCGACGCCGCAACGTCGCCGCCGCCGATGCCATGCCGACACGGCGGCGACGATCATGACAGGCGATCCTCGGAGCGATTTTCGGCCCTGGTCCAGTGCCATGACCCGCGTCACCCGCACCCTCGCCCGTTTCGCCGTCCGGACCCTTGCCGGCACCGATTGCTTTCCCGGCCGCGCCTGCCGTTGCATCGTCGCCGGCAGCCGAAACAGGGACGGATGATCAAGCCGCTCTGCTGCCCCAGCCCGGCAGCCTCCTCGATTTCGGCTGCTGCACAAACCTGCGGTCGAGGCGCGCGATCCGCGCTGCGTGCACCTGAAATCGGGGCGCGACAAGGGCAACCAGGACAGGCGCGACAGCCGGTGCACGGGGATCGGCACCGGGACCGACCAGACCCAGGCACCCCCGGGCGACAAGCAGCACGCGATCCTTTTGATGTTCGATTTCAACATGATACCCGGTCAGGACGTGTCGTATTTCCACCGCCTGGGCGGCGATGACGTGATGGATTTCGCCGCAAGCCGGGATCTGCAGGAGCGCTGTTCGCAGATTCTTGCAAGCGGCGGGGCCAACCGGCTTGACGGCTTCGCCATGTCCCGCCGGTTCTCGACCCGCTACGTCCAGGGCGCGCACCGTCTGGTCCCGATGCACTGGGCCCTCAGGATGGGGTGCGAGGATTTCCGCGCCCGGGTGTCGGATCATCTGTCCTTCATCGCTTCGTTCCGCATCTTTTGAGCCAGGCATGGATCAGCCCTTGCATCCTCCCGCCGCAATTGGCTAAACCCGCCGGCGGAGAGGTGGCCGAGTGGTCGAAGGCGCACGCCTGGAAAGTGTGTAGGCGGGAAACCGTCTCGAGGGTTCGAATCCCTTCCTCTCCGCCACCATCACCCTATCGAACCTTTTCGGGCCGCCAGCGATCCTGCGGCTCGGATCACACCTGTGTGGAATATGCCGGCCCGGTCCGCCACATGTGGAGAGCGCCGACCGAGGACCCTGGCACCGTCCTTCGAGAAACAAGAACAGACCGACGGCAATGTTTCGGCGTGAAGCCGGGCGTAGGGCGTTGAGCAATGGCCGCGCGCGCGGGACGGTCGCACGGGATCCGGGCATCGGATCACCGATACCCGGCCATGAACGCAAACCCCGCCAGGCTTCGGACAGACCGCGCGCCGCGACGATCTGGCTGTGCTGCGGCGCTTTGACAGGTTGGCGCCGGTCCTGACCTCAGACCGAGACCAGGGACAGCAATTCGCCGCGCGGCACGTCGCGCGCGGGCTTGTTCAAGGTGACCTCACCGCGGTTCATGGTCACGAAACGGTCGCCCAGCCGAAAGGCGAAATCGAAATATTGCTCGACCAGAATGATCGCGATCTCGCCCTGATCGCGCAGCTTGGCGATCACCTCTCCGATATGGGTGATGATGTTGGGCTGGATGCCCTCTGTCGGTTCGTCCAGCAGCAGGACCGACGGTTCGGTGATCAGCGCGCGGGCGATGGCCAGTTGCTGTTGTTGCCCGCCCGACAGATCGCCGCCGCGCCGCGCCGACATCTCGTGCAGGACCGGGAACAGGTCATAGACATGGTCCGGCACCGTGTGGCCGCGCCCCTCCAGGCAAGCGAAGCCGGTTTGCAGGTTTTCGGCCACGGTCAACATCGGGAACACCTCGCGGCCTTGCGGCACATAGGCGATCCCGGCCCGGGCCGCCTGCACCGCATTGGGCCGATCCAGCACCACGCCGTCCAGCGTGATCCGTCCGCCGGACATCGGATGCCGCCCGGCCAGCGCCTTGAGCAACGAGGTCTTGCCCACGCCGTTGGTGCCCATGATCGCTGTCACCTCGCCGCGTTTCGCGGTCAGGCTGATCCCGTGAAGGATCTGGCTTTGCCCGTATTTGAGGGCGAGGGTGTCGACATCCAGCATCGCTAGCGCCCCAGATAGACGTCGATGACGTCCTGATTGCCGGTCACATGGTCCAGACTGCCCTCGGCCAGCACCGACCCTTCGTGCAGGACCGTCACCTTGCAGTTCAGCCGACGCACGAATTCCATGTCATGCTCGACCACCACCACCGCCCGGGTCCGGGCGGCGCGCACCAGCAGGTCGGTCGTGTGTTCGCGTTCGGCCGGGGTCATGCCGGCGGCGGGTTCGTCGACCAGCAGCAGGCGCGGGTCCTGGGCCAGCAGCATCCCGATTTCGAGCCATTGTTTCTGACCATGGCTCAGGCTGCCCGCCATCCGGTCCAATGCCTCGGTCAGGCCGATCTCGTCGCTGATGGCGCGGATGCGATCCTCGCTGTCGCGCGCCTTGCGCCCGATCAGCACGTCAAGCGGCCCGCGGGTGTCCTTCAGGGCCAGCCGGATGTTTTCGCGCACCGTCTGCGCCTCGAAGACCGTGGGTTTCTGGAACTTGCGGCCGATCCCCGCCTGGGCGATCCGGCTTTCGGACAGGCCCAGCAGCGACACCGATTTCTCGCCGAAGATCACCCGTCCCTCGTCGGGGCGGGTCTTGCCGGTGACGATATCCATGAAGGTGGTCTTGCCCGCGCCATTGGGGCCGATCACCGCCCGCAATTCCGGTTCGGCGATCTGGATCGACAGGTTATTGATGGCGCGAAACCCGTCGAAGGTGACCGAGACGCCAGAGACCTCCAGCAGCGTGCTCATGGCGCGTCCCCCTTGCGGACCAGCCTGTCGAACAGGCCGCCGATGCCCTTGGGCAGGAACAGCGTGACCAGCACGAAGGACAGGCCCAGAAGCACCAGCCACCAGTCGGTCCAGCGGATCACGTAGAGGCCGAGGTTGATGTCCGGCGCGCTGCCGCCGGTGAACCACGACGACAACAGCGACACCAGCGTCGCGCCGATGACCGCCCCGTACAGCCTGCCGCGCCCGCCGATCGCCACCCAGACCGCCAGATAGATCGAGGCGATCGGGGCGATTTCGCCGGGGTTGATGATGCCCGCCTGCGGGTAATACAGCGCCCCCGCGATGCCCGCGACCATGGCCGTCAGGGTGAACACGAACAATTTGTAATGCTCCACGTGGTAGCCCAGGAACCGCACGCGGGCCTCGTTGTCGCGGATCGCCCGGATGACCGAGCCGAACCGGCCCGACACCACGGCGGCGAACAGCACATAGCCCAGCGCCAGCGCCAGCGCCGAGGCCCAGAAGAACCACAGCGACACCTCTGCCTGGCTGCGGTGTTCCAGGCCGGGGATGTTCTGCAGGCCGGACAGGCCGTTATTGCCGCGCAAGCCGGTGTCGTTCTGAAAGAAATAGAGCGACAGCGCCAGGGTCATCGCCTGCGTCAGGATCGACAGGTAGACGCCCGTCACCCGGCTGCGGAACGCCAGCCAGCCGAACACCAGCGCCAGCAGGCCGGGCACCAGCACCACGGCCAGCAATTGCAGCGTCAGGCTGTGGGAGAACGCCCAGAGCGCCGGAAACTCGGAACTGCCGACAACGCCGAAGATCTGGTTGCCGATCGCATCGGTGATCTCCTGCGGGGTCGGCGGCAGGGGCGCGGCCTGCAGCGTCGGCAGAACGATCCCTTCGGTGCGCGCATGCATCAGCCACATGCCGATCGCATAGCCGCCGATCCCGAAGAACGCGAAATGGCCAAGGCTGAGGATCCCGCAATAGCCCCAGACCACATCCATCGCGATGGCCACAAGGCACAGGCACAGCGTCTTGCCCAGGGTCTTGAGGAACGAGGTGGAGACAAGGCCAAGCCCCGCCGCCTCGGACAGGACCGTCACGCCGATCGTGAACATCGCAAGACCAAGCAGAAACCACAGCACCGAGGGGTTCCTGGCAAGAAAGGGTCGTTCCATGGCTCAATCCCCCGCCGCACGACCCTTGAGCGGGACAATGCCCTTGGGTCGGAATTGAATGAACAGGATCACGAACAGGATCATGTAGGTCTGCGCGGCCAGGGTGTTGGACGGGTTGAACCATTCGATGCCCTTTTGCCCGATGCCGATCAGGCTGGCGCCGGCCAGGGTTCCCCAGACATTGCCGACCCCGCCGACGACCACGGTCATGAAGCTCTGGACGATATAGGCCGATCCCATTTCCGAGGTGACCTGGGCATATAGCCCGATCGCCACGCCGGCGATCCCCGCGATGCCCGAGCCGAGGCCGAAGGTCAGCATGTTGATGCGGTCGGGGTTGATCCCCATGCTTGCCGCCATGCCCGGGTTCTGCGTCACCGCCCGCACCTCGAGCCCCAGCCGCGTCCGCTTGAGGACATACAGGATAAGCCCGAGGAAGATCAGCGCGAGGATGAAGATCGCGATCCGGATATAGCTGATGCCGATCACGTCGTTATAGACCCATGCCCCGGCCAGCCAGTCGGGCGAGGTCAGCGGCCGGGCCTGGGTGCCGAAGATGTTCTTGGCCAGTTGCTGCAGCGCGATCGAGATGCCGAAGGTGGCCAGCAGCGTCTCGAGCGGGCGGTGTCGGAGCCAGCGGATCACCAGCCGTTCCATCGCCACGCCCGCCCCGAAGGTCACCGCGAAGGCCAGCGGCAGCGCGATGAGAAGCGACACGGTGTAATCCGGCACGAAAAGCTGCACGACATAGCCGGTATAGGCCCCGATCATGATGAATTCGCCATGCGCCATGTTGATGACGCCCATCACGCCGAAGGTGATGGCCAGCCCGATCGCCGCCAGAAAATAGATCGAGGCCAGCGACAGCGCATCGAGCGACAGATCCGCGAACTGGCTCAGGCCAAGGCGGGTCTGCAGGCCGGCGAGGGCCGCTTGGGCGGCGGCGGTGATCTGCGGGTCCGGCTCGGTATAGCTGGTGTAGAAGACATGGGCCCGGGTCGCCGCGATACGATCGTCCATGGATACGAAGGGCGGCACGGTGCCGTCGGCCGCCAGGGTGCTGTAGGCGGCGATGCGGGCGGCATCGGTGTCCAGGGTGTGGATCGGCGCGCCCGCCACGCTGCCATCGGCGATGTTCTCGATCAGCGCGGATTTCAGCGCCTCGGCGCTGACCGGGGACGGCGCGAGCCCGGCGTCCACCAGCAAGGCATAGGCGTCGTCGACGCTCAGGTCCTCGCCCGGGGTCAGGATGCGGGCGACATTGGTGCCTTCGGGAACCTCGGCGGCGACAGACCGGGAGGTCGCGAGGATGGTGTTCAGCACCGCCCGGGCCTCGACCGAAAGATCGCCGGCCAGGCTCTCGATCGCGGCGATGCGGGCCGCGGGGTCGGGGTCGTAGCGGGCGGTCAGCTGGCGTTCCAGCTGTTGCTTGCGGGCCAGCACGCCCGGGTCGGGCTCGTCCGGGATGGAGGCACGCAACGGGTCCAGCTGGTCGGGCGACGGATCGCGGCCGATGGATTGCAGCGCGGCCAGGCGGCGCGCGATATCGGGATCGGACAGCTGGAATTGCGCAAGCGCAGAATCGATGACCCGGCGCACGCCTGCGTTCGGGCGGATTTCGGAATAGCCCGACCTGTCGTCGACGTCGGTCCGGGCGCCGGTGTCGATGTCGGTCAGGGTCAGGCCGGTGCCCTCGGGCCGGGCGATGAAAAAGACGCCATCCGCATCACGCACCCACAGGAACTTGTCCCGCCAGGCCTCCAGCATCGGCGCGACCCGCTCGGGCGGGGCTTCGGCAAGGGCCGCGATCACGCCGTCCACGGTCGACCGCGACGGGGACGAAACCGCCTCGGATTGCGATTGCAGGATGGATTGCAATGTCGTCTGGGCTGTGGCCGCCGACGCGGCGACCAGAACCGCAAGGCACAAGAGCAGGGCGCGCAGCATTCAATTCTTTCCCGGCGGGTCGTCAAGGATCCTGGAAACAAGAGGCGGGGGGGCACAGGGCCCCGCCCGCCGTCGTCTCAGTAGTTCGAGGTCAGCTGCACGCAGGTCTGCGTTTCGGTGTTGTACATGCCGCAGCCGAGGGTTTCCCAATCGCTGTCCAGCACCGCCGATTCCGGCAGGTAATCGGTCCAGGCGTCCCCGGGAACCAGGTCGGTCTGGCTGATGATGTCGAATTGGCCATCGGCCCGGATTTCGCCGATCAGCACCGGCTTGGACAGGTGATGGTTGGGCAGCATCATCGCCATGCCGCCGGTCAGGTTCGGGAATTGCTGCCCGTACATGGCCGCGCGCACCTCGTCCACATCGGTGGTGCCCGCGTCGGTCACCGCGTTCACCCACATGTTGAAGCCGATGTAATGCGCTTCCATCGGGTCATTGGTCACCCGGGTGTCGTCGCCGATATAGGCGTGCCATTGCGCGATGAAGGCGGCGTTTTCGGGCGTGTCGGCGGACATGAAATAGTTCCATGCGGCCAGGTGCCCGACCAGTTCGGAGGTGTCGAAGCCCGACAGCTCCTCCTCGCCGACGGAAAAGGCGACGACCGGTATGTCGTCGGCGCTGACCCCGGCTGCGGCCAGCTCCTTGTAGAAGCCGACATTCGCATCCCCGTTGATGGTCGAGATCACGCCGACCTGGTTGCCCCCTGCCGACAGGGCGACGACGTCGCTGACGATGGTGGCCCAGTCGGACTGACCGAAGGGGGTGTAGTTGACGAAGATGTTCTCTTCGGGAACCCCCTTGGAGATCAGGTAGGATTGCAGGATGTTGTTGGTCGTGCGCGGGTAGACGTAATCGGTGCCCAGCAGGGCGAATTGCTCGACCCCCAGTTCCTCGAGGAAATAATCCACCGCGGGGATCGCCTGCTGGTTCGGCGCGGCCCCGGTGTAGAACACGTTGCGGCTGGATTCCTCGCCTTCATACTGGACCGGATAGAACAGCAGGCCGTTCAATTCCTCGATCACCGGCAGCACGGATTTGCGCGACACCGAGGTCCAGTTGCCGAAGATCACGTCGACCTCGTGCACGGTCAGCAATTCGCGGGCCTTTTCGGCGAACAGCGGCCAGTCGGAGGCCGGGTCGACGACCACCGCCTCCAGTTCGCAGCCCAGCAGGCCACCGGCCTCGTTCTGGCCCGCGACCAGCATCTGCACCGTATCGGCCAGCGTGGTTTCGGAAATCGCCATCGTGCCGGACAGCGAGTGCAGCACGCCGACCTTGATCGTGCAGTCTTGTGCCGATGCCGATGTGCCCACGGCCAAAAGCGCCGCAGCCGACAGCGCAGAGAGCAGCTTGTTGGAAGGTTTCACCGATCAATTCCCCATCATGTTCCTGCGGGATGATCCAGCGTGCGCCTGTTCGGATGGTGCGCATTCTGCCAGCCATTGTCCGCAGCTCGAAGTTGCAGCCATGCGAGGGTGGTTTTCTTGCAGGATGACGCCCTCGCGTGGCACTCAGGACCAAAGTTCGACTTTGACCCGCAAACCGTCCGCATAGCCTGTCCGATCCACAATGATGGACGTGCGATCCACGCAGGATCGGGCGCGATAGCCAAAAAAATGGGCATGTTTCGGCATGGTTGCGGAAAAATCATGCTTAAGATGCTGCGTTGCAGCGTGCGGCTGCGGCGCAGCGGCGCCGGCGCGATCTGCCGTCCGGGTCGGGAATCGGGGATTGCGCCGCGCCGGGCGCGACCGACACGGGGGCTTTGCCGCAACATGACGCCGATTTCGCCGCCCGCCGCGGCGGGCTTGGCCTTCGCTGCGACGGGTTCTAGCATTGCGCAGGTGATCGGAAGGGGGGAACGACGATGCGCTTTGACCGGATGCGGCCAGATCAATTGCACGAGGCGGTGGCGCGCGGGCTGCCCTTCGTGCTGCCGATCGGGGTCATGGAATATCATGGCCGGCACCTGCCGGCCGGCGTCGACCTGATCGTGGTGACCGAAATGCTCGACCGTCTGGGCGACGAGATCGTCGTGCTGCCGCCCTTCGCCTACGGCGCGGCGAGCCATGCGGTCGCCGGCCCCGAGGATGGCGGCACGCTGCATGTCGACGCCGCCGCGATCCTGCCCTTTGCCGAAGCGCTGTTCGCGTCGCTGCTGCGGGGCGGGTATCGCAACATCCACGGGATCGTGCATCACCAGACCGAGAATTTCGTCCAGGGCATGCCGACCGATCTGGTGTTCCGGCTGGCCGCGCGCAACGCGATCTTTCGCCACCTGGAGGCGACGCGCGGCCCGGGCTGGTGGGGCGCGGGCGAGATGGCGGATTACTATCGCCAACACGCGGCCGGCACCGATCCTTTCGCCTGGATCCAGGTCCATCCGCTGTTTCCCGAGGGCGCGGATTTTCCCTTCGATCATGCCGGCGAGGGCGAGACGGCGCTGATGCTGGCGCTGGCGCCCGAAACCGTCGATCCGGACCGGGCAAACGGGGACGGTCACTGGTATACCGACACCGCGCCCCGGGCGCGCGCGGACAGGGGGGCGGAAGGCGTGGCCATCGCGCTGACGCATCTGCGCCGCGTGCTGGGCCTGGAGGCCGGCCCCGACGACACCGCAGGCACGGAACGAACCCGATGACCCGATACCTGTCCGCCGGCGCTGGCCGAGCCCCCGGGACCGGATCGCCCCGGATGGGGGCCTAGAGACCGGCCAGGGCACGGTCCAGGTGGACGTATCCGCCATCGGGAAACAGCCACTGGCCGGTGGTGTGCGACGCCCGTTCCGACAGCAGGAAGACGACGGTGTCGGCGATCTCGCGCGGGGTCGTCATGCGTTGGCCCAGCGGAATGCCCCGGGTGATCCGCGCCTCGCGCGCCGCCGCATCGTCGAAAGTATCCAGCCAGTTGCGATACAGCGGCGTCATCACCTCGGCCGGGATCACCGCGTTCACCCGCACGCCGTCGGCCAGAAGCGCGGCCGCCCATTCCCGGGTCAGCCCCAGCTGCGCCGCCTTGGCCGCGACATAGGCCGAGGTATTGCCCTGGCCGGTCAGCGCCGTCTTGGAGCTGATGTTCACCACCGATCCGCGCGCCGCGCGCAGGTCGGGCAGGCACAGATGCATCAGCGTGTAGTAATGCACCAGGTTGCGGTCGAGCGAGGCGCGGAACGCCGCGGGCCCGGCCTCCAGCCCGACGGAATCATTGGCCCCGGCATTGTTGACCAGCCCGTCGATCCGCCCGGCGCGCGCCCGCACCGCGGCGATCGCCGCCTCGCATTGCGCATCATCGGCCAGGTCCGCCTTGACGCAAAACGCGCCGGGCACACCGGCCAGCCAGTCCGCGGGCGGATCCCGGCGCGACACGATGGCGGGGATCGCGCCTTCCTCGGCCAGAACGGCGCTGATCGCGGCGCCGATGCCGGACCCGCCGCCGGTGACCACGATCACCTTGCCCTTCAATCCCAGGTCCATCTTCTACTCCTGTCCTTGTCGCAATCGGTCACGGCACCGGCGCCGATCTTGCCCGCCTGCGGCGCGATCGCCAAGCCCGGTCGGCAAGCCCGGTCGCGCGCTGTGGCGCCTCAGCCCAGGACCGCCAGCACGGCCCCGCCCGCCGCGGCGACGATCACCACGATCCAGGGCGGCGCTTTCCAGGTGACCAGCAGGGCAAAACAGGTCAGCGCCAGGGCGAAGTCGCGCAGGTCCAGCACGGCGCCGGTAAAGACCGGGGCATAAAGCGCGGCCCCCAGAATGCCGACGACGGCGGCATTGGCGCCGGCCATCGCCGCCCGCGCCACCGGAAGCGACCGGACCCGGTCCCAATGGGGCAGCGCCGCGATCAGCACCAGAAAGCCGGGCAGGAACAGGGCGCAAAGCGCCAGCGCCGCGCCGGCGATCCCGTTCGGCGCCGGCTCCAGCACCGCGCCCAGATAGGCGGCGAAGGTGAACAGCGGCCCGGGCACCGCCTGTGCGGCGCCGTAGCCGACCAGAAAACTGTCCGCCGTGACCCAGCCCGGCGCGACCGTTTCGGCCTGCAACAGCGGCAGCACGACATGGCCGCCGCCAAAGACCAGCGCGCCGGCGCGGTAGAAACCGTCGATCAGGGCAAGCGATTGCGCCAGCCCGGCGACCAGCGGCAGGCCGACCAGCAGCGTCAGAAAGGCGGCCAGGGCGATGCCGGAGTGCCGGCGCGTCACCGGCAGCGGGACATGGCCCGCCATCGGTGCCGGACCGTCGCGCCCCAGGGCCAGCCCCGCAAGCGCGCCCAGCACGATCGCGCCCACCATGCCAGGCGCCCCGGGCAGAAAGGCCAGCACCGCCACGGCGCCCAGCGCGATCCCGATCCGTTCGCGATCCGGGCACAGGGTCCGGGCCATGCCCCAGACCGCCTGCGCCACGATGGCCACCGCCACGATCTTGAGCCCGTCCAGGATCCCGGTGCCCACCGGCCCGGTGATCCGGGCGGCGGTCAAGGCGACCACCAGCAGGATCAGCGCCGAGGGCAGGGTGAAGGCGGCGAAGGCGGCGAAGGCCCCGCCCCAGCCGGCCCGCATCAGCCCCAGGGCAAAGCCGACCTGGCTCGAGGCCGGGCCGGGCAGGAACTGGCACAGGGCCACGAGGTCCGCATAGGCGGTATCGGTCAGCCAGCGCCGCCGCGTCACCAATTCGTCGCGGAAATAGCCCAGATGCGCGATCGGCCCGCCGAAAGAGGTCAGGCCCAGCTTGAGGAAGACGCCAAAGACCTCGGCGGCGCTGCCCCTGGCGGCGCCTCCGGTCGGGTCATCTTGCGGTCGGTCGGTCATCAGCTGGCCCCGGTTTGTCCTGGGATTTCGTTCTGGACCGGCCATGTGTCGGTCTTGCGACAGGCGTCGAGGGCCCGGGGGCCGGGAGCGCGCCGGGTTGCGCCGCCTTGCGCGCCGGGCCGCGCCGGCGCCGTCCCAGTTCCCGGTAAAGCGCTTCGCGCGTGATGCCCAGTTCGGCGGCCAGATCCTGCCATTGGCCACGTTCGGGCAGGCGGTTGCCCGCGTCGAGCCAGGTGTCGAGCCGGTCCGCGACCCGGGGCATCGCGCGGATTTCGGCCCGCAGACGGGCATGCTGCAGCGATTGGGCAAGGCGGCGCGCCCAAAGCTCGGACAGTTTCGGGTCCGATGCAAGGCGGGCGCGAAACCGGTCGCGCGGCACGCGGGCGGCGATGCCCGGTGTCGTCGCGACCGCATCGCAATGATACCTGTCCGACCAGGCCGAGGCTTCGGCCAGGATCTGCCCGGGCCCGGCATTCTGCAGGATCATCCGCAGGCCCTGTCCGGTATGGCGCACCAGATCGACCCGCCCCTTTTGCAGCAACAGCATCGACGTCACCCGCTCACCGGCGCGCAGCAAGGTGTCTCCGGCGCCGAAGCGGACGGAGGGCGCGGTGGTGAACAGCGAAGCAAGCGCGTCGGACATGATCGCGATCATATGCGCGCGGGCGGGGAAATGCGACAGGGGGCCTGCCGAAATCGAATGGAGCCCCCCGATGACCCGACGACACGCCCTTGCCCTGTGCCTATGCGTGCTGCCCCTGGCCGCCCCGGCGCAGGACCCGTCCCCCTATGCCGGGATGGAGACCCGCGAGATCAAGAGCCTTTCGTCGCAGGATCTGGACGATCTGCGCGCGGGGCGCGGCTGGGGGCTGGCCTTGCCGGCCGAGCTCAACGGCGTTCCGGGGCCGGCGCATGTGCTGGAGTTGCGGACCGAACTCGGTCTCGACCCCGATCAGGTTCGGGCGGTCGAGGCCTTGTTCGCCGAGATGCAGGCCGAGGCGCGCCTTGCCGGAGAGCGGCTGATCGCCGCCGAAGCCGCGATCGAGGCCGCGTTCCGGGACGGTGAAACCGATCCCGACCGGTTGCGCGCCCTGATCGATACGGCCGCCGCGGCGCGCGCCGATCTGCGGTTCGTGCATCTGTCGCGGCATCTGCAGACCGTGCCGCTTCTGAGCGCGGAGCAGATCGAGATGTATGGCGCGCTTCGCGGCTATACCGCCGCCGATCCCTGCGCTGCCGTGCCCGATGGCCATGACCCGGCGATGTGGCGGCGCCACAACGGCTGCGACGGCTGACGGCACGGCGGCGCCGGGCGGGGCCGGGTCAGTCCCACAGCGCGCCGGGCTTGAGGATCGACAGGGGATCGGCCCTGTCATCGGTCCAGACCGGGCCGTCATCGGCGTTCAGCGGCGCCCATGGCCCGGTATCGAGGATCGCCGCCGCATCGGCCGGGTCGCGGGCGATCAGGACGACGTCGCTCATCCGGTAGCCGGGATCGTCCGACGCCTCGGCGGCCGACAGCTGGCGCCAGGACTGCACGCCCAGCGCCTCGGCCGAGCGGGCCAGCGGCAGGCCGATGTCGTAGTAGCGGTTCGACACGTGGAACAGCAGCACGCCCCCCGGGGCCAGCCGGTCGAGATAGAGCTCCATCGCCTCGAGCGTCGTCAGATGGACCGGCACCGCATCCGAGGAATAGGCGTCGATCACCAGGATGTCGAAATGCAGCCCGTCCTGACCGGCCAGCACCACCCGGGCATCGCCCAGATGGGTGGGGGCCTCGGGCGTGCAGCTGGACAGGAAGGTGAACAGCGCGGGGTCGCGGGCGACCCGGTCGACCATCGCGTCGATTTCGTAGAAATGCCAGTCCTGGCCCGGTGCGGCATAGCAGGCCAGCGACCCGACGCCGAGGCCGACGATGCCGACGCTCTCGGCCGCCTGGCCGAAATCGGAACCCATGACCTGCCCCATGGGCGCGGCCGGGTGGTAATAGGTGACCGGCATCGGCCGCTCGGCCTCGATATCGGCCAGCCGCTGGGCGCCGTGGATCGTGGTGCCGTTGGAATAGAGCCGGATCCCGTCGCGATCCAGCACCTGGTGCTGGCCGAAGAAACTGCGATCGGCGAACAGCCGGTCATCGGATGCGGCCAGCCAGAGCGGCAGGGTCACGACCAGGCCGGCGCCGACCGCCAGGGCCGGACGCGCCGGTCGCGCCAGCACCAGCAGGGCCAGCCCGGCGGTGATCGCGCCGCCCCGCACCAATGCCCCGCCATCGCCCGCCAGCAGCACCGCGCCGGTCGCAACCAGGCCGATCGGCAGGCCAAGCGCCGCGCCGCGCCGCAATGCGGCGGCGTTCAGGCCCAGGGCGCCGCCAAAGACCAGCAGCAGCAGGACGATCAGCGTGGCGGGGCCTTCGACATGGTCGGTGAACAGCACCGGCCCGATGATCGAATTGAACAGCCCGCCCATCGCGCCGCCGATCGACATCACGACATAGAAGGCCGTCAGGTGTTCCGCCGGGGGCCGCGCCTCGTAGAGCGCGCGATGCGCCCAGGTGGTGACGACGAAAAAGCACAGGACAAGCGCGCCGGTGGCCGCTGCGGTCAGGTGGTCTCCGAACACGCCGGTCATCAGGCACAGCGCCGCGACGCTGGTCAGCTGCGCCAGGCGGGTAAAGCCGGGGCCGGCCACCGGGGTCCGGTTGCGGAAGGCGATGACGAAGCTGAGCAGGTACAGCGCCAGCGGGATCACCCAGACCAGCGGCACGGCACCGATATCGGTGCTGATCCGGGAGGTGACGGCAAGCATCAGCGACGACGGCACGAAGGCCAGAAGCCCCCAGTGCAGCATGGTCGCGACCGCAGGGGCGGGGCGGTTCGGCGCCGCGGGTTGCGCCGCCTGCCGGGCCCGGCCGAAGACCAGCCCGCCGCAGGTCGCCAGGCCCAGGCCGAGGGCGACGAAACCGGCGGCGAAACCCAGCGCGATATCGGAGGCACCGAACAGTTTCTCCGCCACCAGCGGAAAGGCCAGCAACGCCAGCATCGAGCCCAGGTTCGACGCGCCATACAGGAAATAGGGGTCGTCCGCGGACGGCCCGCCCGACCGGGCATACCAGGCCTGGATCAGCGGCGCGTTCGACGACAACAGCGCGAAGGGCACCCCGACCCCCAGCGCGAACAGGCCCAGGGTCTGCAGCGCGACCGGGCGGGTCGCGTCCAGTTCCCAGCCCTCGGGCAGGGCCGGCGGCAGGAACAGCAGCGCCGCGGCCCAGATCGCCAGATGCAGCAGGATTTGCGCCCGGACCGGCAGGTAACGCGTCGACAGATGGGCATAAAGATAGCCGCCCAGCAGAACCGACTGAAAGAACAGCATCGCCGTGGCCCAGACCGCGGGTGACCCCCCGATCGCCGGCAGCACGATCCGCGCGAAAAGCGGCTGCACGAAGAACAGCAGCGACGCGCTCAGAAAGATCGTCAGGGTGAACAGCGCCGGCGCCAGGCGGGCGGGGCGGGGCGTCTCGGTTGCGGAAAGAAAGGCCATGGGTGTCCTGCTCGGGCGATTGTTTCCCGTTTGAAGACACCAGGAATGTGGTTCCTTTATGGCCACTTGGCGCAGGGATCGGGGCCGGGGCCGGGGCAGGGGCAGGGGCCGGGCCGGGTCGGGCCGTGCCGGCCCCGGCCGGATCTGTTGCGCCCTGTCAGGCGGCGCGGGCCAGGGCGGTCCGACCGGTTTCGATGAATTCGGCATGCAGCGCCCGGATCACCGGCTGGCGCAGGTCGCGCTCCAGGATGAATTGCACATCCACATTGCGCGGCCCCTGGCTGGCCGCCAGCGCCTCGTGCCCTGCTTCGGCGATCGCCTGCAATCCGCGGGTCAGAACCGACAGCCCGTTCAGATCGCGCCCGATCACCGACACCATGGCCAGGGTGCGCGAGCCGACCCGCGCGGTGGGATAGAGCCGCTCCAGGTCCTTTTCCACCCGCCGCATGGTCTTGAGCGAGGCATCGACATAATGGGTGATCGTATTGGCGTTCGACACCTTGGAGATTATCCGCACATCGTGGCGGGCCAGCACGTCCAGGATCGCGGAATCATAGCCCTTGACCCCGACCATGTCCTGTTCGAACAGCTCCAGCGCGACGATATCCAGGCCGGTGACCATCTCGACCGCCGGCGCGGGCGCCGGGCCATCGTCGATCAGCGTGCCCGGGTCGTCCGGTTCGAAGGCATTGGTGACCCGCAGCGGCACATCGGCCTGGCGCAGGGTCTTGGCCGCCTTGGGGTGGATCGCCTCCATCCCCATGTTCGACATCTGGTCGGCCACGTCGTAATTCGTATGGCCCAGCTTGCGCGCGGCCGCTTCGCCGACCAGGGCCGGATCGGCCGAGGACAGGTGGAATTCCTTGTGAATGATCGCCTCGTCCGCGCCCACAAGCGCGGCGAGCCGGGAAAACGTCACCTCGGAATAGCCCCGGTCGAATTCGCGCATCAGCCCCTCGGCACATTGGGCATAGCCGGTGACGATGGGCATTTCGCTGGCCGGGTCGACATCGGCCATGGCGCCGGTGATCCGGTCGTCCAGGCTGATCCCGCCATCGTCGCGCCAGCCGCTGAGGTCGACGAAGCGCGCATTGACCCCGGCGCGCTGCAGCAGCAGCGTGGTGACGAAGGCCGAATGCGCCTCGCCCAGGCCGGACAGCAATTCGCGGATCTGCAGCATGTGTTCGGACAGGCGGAAATGGCCGTAGCTGCACAGCCGCTGCAGGTCGACCAGGCAATTGCGGGCGCCCTCGATCCGGTCCCGGACGAAACCGCGGGCCCGGTCGATATCGCCGGGATGGTCCAGCACCGCGTCATGCGCGGCCTCCATCGCCCGGGCGACATCGCTCAGCGCGTCGTGCCAGCCATGGCCGGTATCGGAATTGGCGAACCGGGCATAGACCCCGGCATCGCCGGTCTTCTTGTGCTCCAGCAACAGGTTGGTGATGCCGCCGAAGGCCGAGACGACGAAGATCCGGCCATAGAGCGCGGCGCCCTTGCGGCCGCCGATGAACAGCGTATCGCGCAATTCATCCAGGCGGGACATCGAGGTGCCGCCGATCTTTTCCACAGTCAGGGTCATGTCAGGCGCTTTCGGTCGCATGCGCGTCCGCCGGCGCGTAGGAGCCGTCTTCGCGGTGCACCTCGGTCCCGGTCACCGGCGGGTTGAAGACGCAGGCCATGTGCAGCTCTTGCTCGGCGCGCAGGATGTGGGGATCATGGGCATTCAGGGCATACATCACGCCGGGCCGGATTTCGTGCACCTCGCCGGTGCCCAGGTCGGTGATCGACCCCTTGCCCTGCATGCAATAGACGCTTTCGAGGTGGTGCTTGTAGTGGAACCGGTGTTCCGACCCCGTCTCGAGCACGGTGATATGGAACGAGAACCCCATCCCGTCACCGGCCAGCAGCATCCGGGTGGAGGTCCAGCGGGCATCGGCGACATGGGCGTCGGTCTTGCGCAGGTCTTCCAGGTCACGAACGATCATCGGGATTACTCCGCTGCCTGTTTCATGGTTTCGGTCACGGTGGCCGTGGCCGCGCGCAGAATGTCGAAACCTTCGCGCAAGATCGCATCGGGCGTGGTCAGCGGGGCCAGCACCTTGACCACCTCGTCCTTGGGACCCGAGGTTTCGATCACCAGGCCGTTTCGGTAGGCGGCGGCGCAGATCGCGCCGGCCAGGTCGCCGGACCCGACATCGACCCCCTGCATCATCCCGCGGCCCTTGAGCCGGGCACCGGGGATCATCGCGGCGATGCTGTCCAGCCCGTCCGTCACGATCGCGGCCTTGCGGGCGATCTCCTGTTCGAAGGCGGCATCGGCCCAGAACTTCTCGATCGCGACGCGGGCGGTGACGAAGGCATGGGTGTTGCCGCGGAAGGTGCCGTTGTGTTCGGCCGGGCCGAAGACGTCCTGTTCGGGACGCACCAGCATCAGCGCCATCGGCAGCCCGAAGCCCGAGATCGACTTGGCCATGGTGACGATATCCGGCGTCACGTCCATCGCCTCGAAGGAAAAGAACGTGCCGGCACGGCCGCAACCGGCCTGGATGTCGTCGATGATCAGCAGGGCGCCATGGGCATGGGCGATGCTTTCCAGCGCCTTCACGAATTCGGCCGAGGCGGTGTTGAGCCCGCCTTCGCCCTGCACGGTTTCCAGAAGGATCGCGGCCGGGGCGTCGATCCCGCCCGACGGATCGGACAGCATCTGCTCCAGCAGGGCGGCGGCATCCAGCCCCTCGGCATAGCCGTCGAAGGGCATCCGGGTGACGCCGGCCGTGTCCATGCCGGCGCCGCCGCGATGGTATCCGTTGCCGGTCGCGGCCAGCGCGCCCATGGTCACACCGTGAAAGCCGTTGGTGAAGGCGATGATATTGGTGCGGCCGGTGACCTTGCGGGCGGTCTTCATCGCCGCCTCGACGGCATTGGCGCCGGTCGGGCCGGTGAACATCACCCGGTGATCCATCTCGCGCGGCGCCAGGATGTGGCGCTCGAAGGCGGTCAGGAAGGCGCCCTTGGCCTGGCTGTGCAGGTCAAGCCCGTGGGCGATGCCGTCATCGCTGATATGGTCGATCAGCGCGGCCTTCATGTCGGGGTCGTTATGGCCGTAGTTCAGCGACGAACAGCCGGCCAGAAAGTCGATGTGGCGGGTGCCGAGCTCGTCGAACAGCTCGGACCCGCGGGCATGGGTGAACACCGCGGGCATCGAGCGGCAATAGGACCGCGCCGCGCTTTCGCGGCGTTCGTAGATGGTCGTTTCCTGGGCCATGTCCTTGGGCATGGGGGACTCCTGTTCTGAAATGGGGGTGGGATCAGGCGGCGCGCCGGAGCGTGGCCTGTTGCGACGGCAGGGTGATCGTCACCATGTGCTCGGTCGCATGGGCGCCGTCGAAATGCGCCTCGCGGTCGAAATGCGGGGCATCGCTCAGATCACCGCCGATCAGGCGGGCAAAGCTGCGAAACAGCGCCCAGGAGGCGTCGTTGTCACGGGTGATGGTGGTCTTGAGCGTGGCGGCCCCGGCGGCCGCGTCGCGGTTGACCAGCTCCAGCAGCATGGTCTTGCCAAGGCCGAGGCCGCGCGCGACCGGGCTGACCGCGACCTGCCAGACGAAGAACGCGTCCTGGCCGGGGATCATGTGGCCGGAAATCCAGCCGACGATGGCGCCGTCCAGGTCGGCGACCACACAGGTATCGCGGAAATGATCGGCCTGGATCAGATTGGCATAGATCGAGTTTTCGTCGAGCGGTTTGCAGGCGCGCACCAGCGCCCAGATGGCAGCCCCGTCCGTCGCATCGGGTTTGCGCAGACGGGGCACGCGCGCTCGGGGCGTGTCGGTCTCGGAACGCGTCATGTCTTTCGGCATGGATCTTCCCTCGTTTTCCGTTCGCCAACCTAACTAAAGGTTCGCGCCCTGTATTTCAACAGGCAAAGTATATTCGGGCGAAGGATCGTGGCTACTTTGCGATTTTCCTCTTGAAATTGATGGATAGGCAAGGGTTCATCTGACAAATCAGTTTGCCGGTCGAAGGAAAGTGCACAAATACTTAGCCTATTGAAGCAAACCTCCGCCTGTGACATACTTGCTCGATGACCGACGCGCCCCGCGACCGAACCGATCAGAGCCTGATCGCCCTGCGCCGAATCCTGCGCAAGACCGAGCTTTACGCCCGCGAACTGGCCCAGGCGGCCGGCCTGACACCGGCCCAGCTGCGGGTGCTGCAGATCATCGCGGCGCGCGGGCAAAGCGCCCTGCCCAAGGAACTGGCGGGCCAGATGGGCGTGAGCCAGGCCACGGTCACCGCCCTGGTGGACAAGCTCGTCGCGCGCGACATGGTTTCGCGCCGGCGCAGCGAAACCGACCGGCGCCAGACCCATGTGATGCTGTCCGACGCCGGCCGCGACGCGGTGCGCGACGCGCCCGATGCGCTGCAACAACGCTATGTGCGCGCCTTCGAACGGCTGGCCGACTGGGAACAGATGCAGATCCTCGCCGCGCTCGAGCGGGTGGCGGCGATGCTGGATGCCGATGCGCTGGATGTGGCGCCGGTCCTGGATTCCGACGATATCCGTGCCGTGAAGTGACCCGTGCCGCCCGGGCGTTCTGCCCAAAAAACGGGCAATCGCGCGGGAAAGGGGCGGCAAACGACGCTCTTTGCTTGAAGGGCGGGCGTTAACCTGTCCCGATGTCACGAAACGGACAAGAAGGCATCCATGAACGAACCGAACGGTCCTTTCGACGAAATGCTGGGGCAGGGCGCCGGACCCCGGGCGCCATACGGGGACTACGCCGCCTGGTTCGAGGGCGAGGATATCCGCGAACTGCGCCGCAAGGCGGCCGAGGCCGAGGCCTTCTTTCGCCGCACCGGCATCACCTTCAACGTCTATGGCCAGCACGAGGCCGACGAACGCCTGATCCCCTTCGACATCGTCCCGCGGATCATCTCGGGGCGGGAATGGGCGCGGCTCACCCGCGGGATCGAACAGCGGGTGCGGGCGATCAACGCCTTTCTGCACGACATCTATCACCGCCAGGAGATCCTGCGCGCCGGCCGGATCCCCAAGGAGCTGATCGCCCGCAACGAGGCCTTTCTGCCGCAGATGATCGGGGTCGAGCCGCCGGGCGGGGTCTATACCCATATCGTCGGCATCGACCTGGTCCGCACCGGCGAGGACCAGTTCTACGTCCTTGAGGACAATGCCCGCACCCCCAGCGGCGTCAGCTACATGCTGGAGAACCGCGAAACCATGCTGCAGATGTTCCCCGAGCTGTTCGGGCGGATCAAGGTGCGGCCGGTGTCGGACTACCCGGTGCAGCTGCGCCGGTCGCTGGGCGCCTGCATGCCGCGCAATGCCAGCGCCGAGGGGACGGTGGCGGTGCTGACCCCGGGCATCCACAATTCGGCCTATTTCGAACACGCCTTCCTTGCCGACCACATGGGGGTCGAACTGGTCGAGGGCACCGACCTGCGGGTGATCGACGGCAAGATCGCCATGCGCACGACCCGCGGCTACCGGCCGATCGACGTGCTGTATCGCCGCATCGACGACGATTTCCTCGATCCGCTGAATTTCAACCCCGACAGCCTGCTGGGCGTGCCCGGGATCATGGATGTCTACCGCGCCGGCGGCATCACCATCGCCAATGCGCCGGGCACCGGCATCGCCGATGACAAGGCGATCTACAGCTACATGCCCGATATCGTGGAATTCTATACCGGCGAAAAGGCGATCCTGGAAAACGTGCCGACCTGGCGCTGCGCCGAGGCCGAGGCGCTGGATCACGTGCTCGACCGCCTGGACGAGCTGGTGGTCAAGGAGGTCCACGGCTCGGGCGGCTATGGCATGCTGGTCGGGCCGGCGGCCTCGAAGAAAGAGATCGCGGCATTCCGCGCCAAGCTGCAGGCGCGGCCGGCGAATTACATCGCCCAGCCGACGCTGTCGCTGTCCACCGTGCCGATCCTGACCAAGGCCGGGCTGGCGCCGCGCCATGTCGACCTGCGCCCCTTCGTGCTGGTCAGCCCGCAGGGGGTCGAGATCACACCGGGCGGGCTGAGCCGGGTGGCGCTCAGGAAAGGGTCGCTGGTGGTCAATTCGTCCCAGGGCGGCGGCACCAAGGACACCTGGGTGCTGGAGGAGTAGCGCAGATGCTGGGCAAGACCGCGGGCGGGCTGTTCTGGATGTTCCGCTATCTCGAACGCAGCGAGAACACCGCGCGGCTGATCGAGGCCGGCTTTCGCATCGCGCTGACCCGTCCGGACGGGAGCAACGACGAATGGGACAGCATCCTGCGCACCACCGCCGCCAGCGCCGATTATGCCGCGCGCCATGACGGGCTGGAGGCGGCCAGGGTGGTCGATTTCGTGTTGCGCGACACCGCCAACCCGTCGTCGGTCATGTCCTGCATCGCCGCGGCGCGGCAGAACGCGCGCCTGGTGCGCACCGCGCTGACCCGCGAGGTCTGGGAGGCGGTCAACGACACCTACATGGTGATGAAGGCCCGCCTGGCGCGTCCGGTGACGATGCGCGACCTGCCCCAGGTGCTGGCGATGATCCGCCAGCAATCGGGCCTGGTGCGGGGCGCGCTGCACGGATCCATGCTGCGCAACGACGTGTTCGATTTCGCCCGGATCGGCACCTATCTGGAACGGGCCGACAACACCGCCCGGATCCTGGACGTGAAATATTACGTGCTGCTGCCGTCGCTGGCGCAGATCGGATCGTCGCTGGACAATGTGCAATGGGAAACCATCCTGCGCTCGGTCTCGGGGCAGAGGGCCTATCGCTGGCTGACCCAAGGGCGCAGCACCGCGGTGGGGATCGCCGATTTCGTGATCTTCGACGGCCGGCTGCCGCGCAGCCTGAAATACTCGGTCGGCAAGCTGGTCAGCAATCTGGGCTTTCTCGAACGCGATTATGGCGCGCGCCATCCCTGCCATGACCTGGCCGAGGCCCTGAACGTGAAACTGTCGACCGGCACGATCGCCCAGGTCTTCGACGACGGCCTGCATGAATTCATCACCGATTTCATCGCCGATATCGGCCGGCTTGGCGGACAGATCGAAACCGATTACCGGTTCCTGGGATAGGCCGATGCATCTGCGAATTCTTCACACCAGCGCCTACCGGTTCGATCATCCGGTCAGCTATGGCCTGCAGCAATTGCGCCTGACCCCGAAAAGCCGGCCCGGCCAGAGGGTGCTGTCCTGGGACATGGTGGTCGAGGGCGGGCGGATCGAGACCGAATATCCCGATCACCACATGAACAGCGTGGCGCTGATTTCCTTCGATCCGCAGGCCAGCGCGATCACGGTGCGCTGCGATGGCCTGGTCGAGACCGAGGATCACCACGGCGTCACCGGCCGTCACCTGGGCCATGTGCCGCTGTGGCTGTTCCAGCGCTCGACCGAACTCACCCGCGCCGGGCCCAATGTCCGCGCCCTGGCCAAGGGGCTGAAGGACGAATACGAGGCGGACCTGCCGCGCCTGCACGCCCTGTCCGAGCGGATCCTGGCCCGGGTCCCCTACCAGATCGGCACGACCCATGCCGCCACCAGCGCCGAAGAGGCGATCGATCATGGCTGCGGCGTCTGCCAGGATCATGCCCATGTCTTTGTCGCCGCCGCCCGGTCGCTGGGCTATCCGGCGCGCTACGTGTCGGGCTACCTGATGATGGATGACCGGGTCCACCAGGATGCCAGCCATGCCTGGGCCGAGGCCCATGTGGCGGGTCTGGGCTGGGTCGGCTTCGACATCTCGAACGGGATTTCGCCCGATGCGCGCTATGTGCGCGTCGCCACCGGGCTGGATTACAGAGAGGCTGCGCCGATCTCGGGATTGCGCTATGGCAGCGGGGCGGAATCGCTTTCCGTCGACATACAGGTGCAACAACAATAGCAGGCGGGCGATGACCTATTGCGTGGGGCTCAAGCTGGACCGGGGCCTGGTCTTCATGTCCGATACCCGCACCAATGCGGGCGTCGACAATATCAGCGTGTTCCGCAAGATGGTCCTGTGGGAGGCCGAGGGCGAACGCTCGCTGACGCTGATGACCGCCGGCAACCTGGCCACCACCCAGGCCGTGGTCAGCCTGCTGAACGAACGCGCCAAACCGATGGATGAACGCGGCCAGCCCTCGATCCTGGAGGCGCCGTCGATGTTCCAGGCCGCGCGGCTGGTGGGCGAGACCCTGCGCGAGGTGATCCGCAGCCAGGCCGGCGGCGGCGGCCCCGAGGCCGAGGCGACCTTTTCGGCGACCATGATCCTGGGCGGCCAGGTCCGCGGCGGCGAACCGCGGCTGTTCCTGATCTATCCCGAGGGCAATTTCGTCGAGGCCAGCGCCGACACGCCGTTTTTCCAGATCGGCGAAACCAAATATGGCCGGCCGATCCTGGTGCGGGCCTATGACCCGGCCATGGGTTTTGCCGATGCGGTCAAGCTGATGATGCTCAGCTTCGATTCCACCATCAAGGCGAACCTGTCCGTGGGCCTGCCGCTGGACATGCATGTCTACGAGGCGGACACGTTCCGTCACGGGCTGCGGCGCCGGATCGAGGTCGGTGACGCCTATTTCGAGGAAATCTCCTCGGGCTGGGGCGAGGCGTTGCGCGCCGCGGTCCAGAACCTGCCGTCCTACCGGCTGGACTGACCCCGGGCCCTACAGGTCGATCGCCCGGCCTTCGCGGGCCGAACGTTGCGCCGCCAGCCCGATCCGCACCGCCGCCGCGCCCTCGGCCAGGCCGACCTCGGCCGCGGTGCCGTTGGTCACGGCTTTGGCGAACAGCCGGTGCTGATAGAAGGTGGCGCCGTTGTGGTCGCCCGCTTCCAGCAGATCGGGATCGACCGGCACCTCGATTTCGACCGGGCCACGGGGCGCGCGCGGGCTGACCACCACGCGCGGGATCGGCGCCGGGCCCAGCCGGTCGGGCCAGAACCGGCCGGGGCCGGGCACGAAGGCTTCGATCTTGCCGGTCGGACCGACCGCCGACAATTCCTCCTGGTAGCGCGACCCTTCGGCGAACATGCACAATTCCAGCATCGCCCGGGCGCCGCCGTCGAAGTCGACGAGGACATAGCCGTGGTCCCAGATATCGGGCGCCGCGCCGTTCACCGCCTCGTCCAGATGGTTCACCGCCTGGCCGGCCGAGGCCATGACCCGCACCGGTTCGGCCCCCAGGGCCAGCCGCATCAGGTCGAAGAAATGGCAGCATTTTTCCACCATGGTGCCGCCGGTGAAGCGGTTGAACCGGTTCCAGCCGCCGACCTTGTCGAGGAAGGGAAAGCGGTGTTCGCGGATCGTCAGCATCCGGACGCCGCCCGTCGCGGCATCGGCGCGGGCCAGGAATTCCGCGATCGGCGGCATGTAGCGATATTCCATCGCGACCCAGAGCAGGGCCGGATACTCGGCCAGCGCGGCGATCCGGCCCTCCTGCGCCGCCTCGGTGAAGACCGGCTTTTCGACCAGGACGGGCAGGGGCCGGAGGGCCGCGATCCGCTCCAGCTGATCGAGGTGCAGATGGTTGGGCGAGGCGATGACCAGGGCGTCGATCTCGGCCATGTCCAGCAGCGCCTCGACCGTCGCCGCCTGGCGCGCGCCGGGGGCCAGCGCCTGCGCCGCCGCGCTCATGCCCGGATCGGGGTCGTGGATCGCCACCACCTGCGCGCCGTCCAGCAGGGCGATGTTTCGGATATGCTCCTGTCCCATCATCCCGGCCCCGATCAGGCCGTAGCGAAGCGGTCGTGCCATGGGGGAAATCATCCGATGCGGGCCACGTAGCGGGCGATGTCACTGTCGAACCAGTTCTGCGAGACTTCGACGACCTGGCCGTCGCGCGACCGCGACAGCCGTTCGACCATGGCGCAGGGCGTGCCGGGGCGGGGGGCGAAGTCGGGCGGCGACCAATCGGGCACCGGCGCGGTGCCGACCCGGTCCTCGTAGCCCGTGATCCAAAGCCCCAGCGCCTCGCGGTAGAACAGATACAGCGACTCCGACAGGTCGTCGGGCCGCAGGTCTTCGGCATGGGCGGCGTCGAGCCAGATCTCCTCGATCGAGGCGGGCTGGCCCGACAGGCGGCGCAGGCGGCGGATCCGGTGCGCTTGCGGGTGGCTGCCGAAGGGCGGCAGATGCGCGGGTTTCGTCAGCCGGTCGACCGACAGCGCGCGGGCGGTGGGCAGGCCGCCGCCCGACAGAAGTTCGAGCCGGAAGAAGGCATAGATCGCCTCGGGCGCCTGCCTTTGGCGGATGTAATTGCCCGAGCCCTGGCGCCGCTCCAGCAGTCCGCGCTCTTCCAGTTCGGCCAGGGCCTTGCGCAGGGTGCCGACGGCGATGCCGAGGCCCGATGCCATCTCGCGTTCCGGTGGCAATCGGTCACCGTCGCGATACCGGCCCGCGGCGATATCGCGGATCAGCGCCTCGGAGACTTGCAGATAGGCGGGCAGGGCGCCGGTGAGGGGTTTCTTGGCCATTGTCGTCGCGCTAATTGATACATGATTGATCCACTATTTGCCCCGTGCTAGGCAAGAGCAAATCGTCAGGGGAGGACGCCATGACCATCGTGCCCGTCACATCGCCGGATCTGGAGGCGTCCGAAGTGTCGTGGTTCGCCGCGCTGTGTTCCGACGATTACCGGTTCCTGGGCGTGCCCGAGGGCGATCTGCGGTCGTCCTGGGCGCATTGTTCGGGCATCTTGAAAGAGGCCGAGGCCCAGGGGTTCCGCAACATCCTGTGTCCGTCCTCCTACCAGGTCGGGCAGGACACGCTGTCCTTCGTCGCCGGCTGCGCACCGATCACCGAGCGGATCAACATGCTGGCCGCGGTGCGCTGCGGGGAAATGCAGCCGATCATGCTGGCCCGCACCATCGCCACGCTGGATCACATGTTGCAGGGCCGCCTGACGGTGAACATCATTTCCAGCGATTTTCCGGGCGAAAAGGCCGACAGTTCCTATCGCTACCAACGCTCGCGCGAGGTGGTCGAGATCCTCAAGCAGGCCTGGACCCGGGACGAGATCAACTACACCGGCGAAATCTATGATTTCAAAGGAATACCGACCGATCCGGCAAGGCCCTGCCAGACCGGCGGGCCGCTTTTGTATTTCGGCGGCTATTCGCCCGATGCGCTGGAATTGTGCGGCCAGCATTGCGATGTCTACCTGATGTGGCCCGAACCGAAGGACCAGCTGGCCGAACGCATGAAGGCCGTCCATCATGTCGCTGACAGATATGGCAGAACCCTGGATTACGGGCTGCGCGTTCACGTCATCGTCCGCGACACGCAAGCCGAGGCGCGCGACTATGCCGAGCACCTGGTCAGCAAGCTGGACGACGAATATGGCACCCTGATCCGCGACCGGGCGCTCGATTCCGGGTCGCTTGGCGTCAGCCACCAGGCCCGGGCGCGCGAGCTGGCCGATCAGTTCGGCTATGTCGAGCCGCATCTGTGGACCGGCGTCGGCCGCGCCCGGTCGGGCTGCGGCGCGGCGCTGGTCGGGTCCACCGACCAGGTGCTGAGCGAGATCGAGGCCTATCGCAAGATGGGGATTCGCGCGTTCATCTTTTCGGGCTACCCTCACCTCGACGAATGCAAACACTTCGGAGAAAAGGTCTTGCCGCATCTGAAAACCTGTTCGCTGCCCGATGAATACGGCCGCGTTCCCGCCACCATGCCCGCGACTCCGCTGGGCGCCGGAGAGCGCCGGTGACCGGCCGGCTCGACCTGGCCGGCCAGCTGGAGATTTCCCGGCTGGTCTACGGCATGTGGCGGGTGACCGGGGGCGATACGGCGCCGGCCCATGTCCAGGCCAAGCTGGAGGCCTGCCTGGACCAGGGGATCACCACGATCGACCAGGCCGACATCTACGGCGACTACACCGCCGAGGCGGTGCTGGGCGGCGCGCTGAAGGCGGCGCCGGGGCTGCGCGACCGGATCGAGATCGTGACCAAATGCGACATCGTCGCGCCGATCGGCAAATACGCCCATCACCGGGTCAAGCACTACAATAGCTCGGCCGCGCATATCACCGCCTCGGTCGAGGCGTCGCTGGCGGCGATGGGCACCGACCGGATCGACCTTCTGCTGATCCATCGGCCCGACCCGTTCATGGACCACCTTGAGACCGGCAAGGCGCTGGACGGGTTGGTCGCGGCGGGCAAGCTGCGCGCCGTCGGCGTGTCGAATTTCCGCCTGCACGATTGGTCGTTGCTGCAATCGGCGATGTCGACGCCGCTGGCCACCAACCAGGTCGAAATCTCGGTGTTGCATCCCGGGCCCTTCCTGGACGGGGACATCGCCTGGATGCAGGAACGCGGCGTGCACCCCATGGCCTGGTCGCCGCTGGGCGGCGGGCGGCTGTTCGGGTCCGAGGCGGCACGGCTGCGCGCGGTGCTGGAGCGGATCGCGGCCGAGCGCGGCAGTGACGTGCCGGCCGTCGCAATGGCCTGGCTGCTGGCCCATCCGGCCCGGATCGCGCCAGTGATGGGCACCAATGACCTGAACCGTATCAAGGCTTTGTCGGGCGCTCTTGATGTGGTCATCGACCGCGAGACCTGGTTCGAAATCCTGCAGGCGGCGACCGGCCGAGAGGTCCCATGACCGCCGCGCCGCGCAGTTTCGAGGTGGGTCAGCAGACCGAACGGGACTATCGCCGCGCCCTGGGCCGCTTCGGCACCGGGGTCACGGTGGTGACCGCCGCCGACGCGGACGGGCCGGTCGGGATCACCGCCAACAGCTTTTCCTCGGTCTCGCTCGACCCGCCGCTGGTGTTGTGGTCGATGGCGCGGTCGTCGCGGCGCTACCCGCGCTTTGCCGGGGCGCGTCACATGGCGATCCACGTGCTGGGGGCGGCGCAGGAATCGGTCGCCCATGATTTCGCCCGCAGCGTCGCGGCTTTCGACCGCGTCGCCTGGGCCCCCGGGATCGGCGGCGTGCCGTTGATCGAAGGCTGCCTGGCCCGGTTCGAATGCGAAGCCTACCAGACCCATGAAGGCGGCGATCACGTGATCCACGTGTTGCGTGTGCTGCGCGCCTCGGTGGCCGAGGGCGCGCCGCTGATGGTCTTTGGCGGCACCTATGGCGGCTTTGTCGCGGGCTGAGGCGGAGCGGGCGCGGCTGGCCGCGCTGCTGGGGCCGGACTGGCCGGGGCCGGGCCTTGCCGACATCGCCTGCCGCGCCACGACCCGGTTCGGGGGCTGGATCCGCGAGGATCTGGCCCTGACCGATGCGGCGGGCGAGGTCGTTCCGGCCTGGTTCCTGCGCCCGCCCGATGGTGCCGCGCCGGTGCCGGCGGTGCTTTATGTCCACGCCCATGGCAATGCCTACGGGATCGGCCGCTCGGAATTGTTCGACGGCCGGCCGATGCTGCGGCGCCCCTATGCCGAGGATCTGGTGCAGGCGGGGCTGGCGGTTCTGTGCCTGGACCTGCCCGGTTTCGGCGCCCGCGCCGAGCCGGGGGAAAGCGCCCGGGCCAAGGCGGCGCTGTGGCGCGGCGGGACGCTGCTGGGCCGGATGCTGGCCGAGCTGCGCGCCGGGATCGACCTGCTGGCCGCCCATCCCCTGGTCCGCGCCGACCGGATCGGGGCGCTGGGGGCCTCGATGGGATCGACCCTGGCCTTCTGGCTGGCGGCGCTGGACCCGCGGCTGCGGGCGACGGCGGCGCTGTGCTCCCTTGCCGATCTGGAGATGCTGATCGACAGCGGCGCCCATGACGGGCACGGGATCTACATGATGGTGCCGGGGCTGACGCGGGCCTTCCGCACCGGACAGATCGCCGGGCTGGCCGCGCCGCGGGCCCTGCTGATCGGCGCCGGCATGGCGGATTGGTCGACCCCGCCCGAGGCCTTCGCCCGCGCCCGCGCCGATCTGGAGGCGGCCTATGCGGCAGCCGGCGCGGCGCCGGCGCTGGCCTTCGTGGTCGACGCCGGTGCCGGGCATGAGGAAACCCCCGAGATGCGCGCCGCCGTCCTGGACCTGTTCGCGCGGGACCTGGCCGATGGCTAGGCGCGGCTCAGTCGAAATACTCGCCATGATCGGCGATCATCTGCGCCAGGGTGCCCAGGACCCGGCGCAGATGGAGGCGCATCGCGGCGATGGCGGCCTCGGGGTGCCGGTCGCGGATCGCCGCAAGAACCCCGGCGTGATCGGCACACAGCCGTTGCATATGGGCTGGTTCGGCCAGCGACAGCACCCGAAGCCGGTCCAGCGCCGCCTTTTCCCGCCCCAGCGCGGCCTCCAGCCGCGCGATCCCCGTGGCGGCCGAGAGCGTCGCGTGAAAGGCGTCATCGGCCGCCTGAAAGGCCGGTCTGTCGCCCCGGTCGATCGCCTGCGCCTGGGCGTCGAGCGTGGCCTGAAGCGCGGCGTCCCGGGGCGCGTCCAGCCCGGTTTCGGCCAGAAGCGCGACCACGGCGCATTCGATCGCCTCGCGCAGGAATTGTGCGCCGCGGATCTGGCGTTCGGACAGCCGCGACACGAAGGACCCGCGCGACGGCAGGGTCAGGATCAGCGCGTCCTCGCGCAGGCGGGTCAGGGCCTCGCGCACCGGGGTGCGGCTGGCGCCGAACCGGGCGGCGATCTCGCTTTCCGACAGGCGGGCGCCGGGCAGGATGCTGCAATCGAGGATCGCCGCGCGCAAGGCGGCGTGGATCTGCTCGGCCGCCGGGCGGGCAAGGTCGAGCGCGGGCAGGTGCAGCGCGCCGGGATCGGGGCCTGTCTTGGGCATGGGGAAACCTCTCGGCGGGACTTCGTTCAACCGGTATACCGGTATGCAAGGCGGTTGACGAGCGCCGCCTTGCAGTGTCTGACTGGTGCTCCAATCCGGGGGGAATCATGACGTCTGCCGGCAACCTGCGCAATGTGGCCCTGATCGGGGCGGGGATGGTTGCGCGCACCCATGTCGCCGCGATCGCCGGCGCCGGGCTGCGCCTGGGCGCGATCGTCGGGCGTGGGCGGGCGCGGGCCGAGGCGTTGGCGCAAGAGGCCGAGGCCTTGACCGGGGCGCCGGTCGCGCTGCGCAGCCTGGCGCAGGTGGCCGCCGATCCCGGCATCGATTTCGCCATCGTGGCGACGCCGCCGGATGCGCGGCTGAGCGTGATCGCCCCGCTGATCGCCGCCGGCAAGCCGATCCTGCTGGAAAAACCCGTCGGCCGGTCCCTGGCCGAGGCCCGCGCGGTCGTCGCCGCCTGCGCCGCGGCCGGCGTGCCGTTGGGGGTGGTGTTCCAGCACCGGATGCGCGCGGCCTCGCGCAGGGCGGCCGCGCTTGTCGCCTCGGGCCGGCTTGGCGCGCTGGGGCTGGCCGAGATCGCCGTGCCCTGGTGGCGCGCGCAGGCCTATTACGACGAACCGGGCCGCGGCACCCATGCCCGCGACGGCGGCGGGGTGCTCATCAGCCAGGCGATCCACACGATCGACCTGGCGCTGTCGCTGGCCGGCCCGGTGGCCCGGGTTTCGGCGATGACCGCCACCACGCGGTTCCACTCCATGGAGACCGAGGATTTCGCCGTTGCCGGCCTGCATTTCGCCAACGGGGCCGTGGGATCGCTCGTCGCCTCGACCGCCAGTTTCCCCGGGGCGGCGGAAAGCATCACGCTGCATTTCGAACGGGCGTCGCTGCGCCTGGCTTCGGGGCTGTGCCACGTGCAATGGCGCGACGGCGGCGACGAGACCCACGGCCAGGAGGCCGGCACCGGCGGCGGCGCCGATCCCATGGGTTTCACCCATCACTGGCATCAGGGTATCCTGGAGGATTTCGTCGCCGCCCTGGACGAGGGCCGCGCCCCGGTGGCCAGCGGGGCGGCAGCCCTGGCGGCCCATGCCTTGATCGACGCCATCACCGTGTCGGACCGGACCGGCCAGCCGCAGGAGGTGCCCGCATGACCGATCCCGTCCGCTTCGCCGCGATCGGCATCGACCATCGCCATGTCTATGGCATGGCCGCCAACCTGGGGGCGGCCGGCGCGCAATTCGTCGGCTGGGCGACCGAAGGCACGCCGAACACCCTCGATGGTTTCGTTGCGCGGTTCCCCGATGTGCCCCGCGCCGCCCGGGCCGAGGACCTGCTGGACGATCCCACGACCGACCTGATCCTGCTGTCGGGCATCCCGCGTGACCGGGCGGGCTGGGCGGTGCGCGCCATGCAATCGGGCAAGGACGTGATGTCCGACAAGCCGGGCTGCACCAGTCGCGACCAGCTCGAGGCGCTGCGCGCGACCGTGGCCGAAACCGGGCGGATCTGGTCGGTGGATTTCTCGGAACGCTTCGAAGTGCCGGCGGTGACCCTGGCCGAAGAGCTGGTCGCGGCGGGCGAGATCGGCCGCGTGGTCCAGACCGTGGGCCTGGGGCCGCACCGGCTGAACCGGCCGTCGCGGCCCGGCTGGTTCTTCGACCGCGGCGCCTATGGCGGGGTGCTGACCGATATCGGCAGCCACCAGATCGACCAGTTCCTGCATTTCACCGGCTCGACCGAGGCGCGTGTGACCCATGCCAGCGTCGGCAATTATGCCAATCCCGACGATCCCGGGCTGCAGGATTTCGGCGAAATGGTGCTGCAGGGCAATGGCGGCCACGGCTATATCCGGGTCGATTGGTACACGCCCGATGCCTTGCCCAATTGGGGCGACGGGCGGCTGACCATCCTGGGAACCGACGGCTATATCGAACTGCGCAAATATGTCGATGTCGGCGGGCGCGACGGCACCGATCACCTGGTGCTGGTCAATGGCGCGCGCTGCGAGAATATCGACGCCTCGGGCGCCGGTCTGCCCTATTTCACCCGGATCTGCGCCGATATCCGCAACCGGACCGAAACCGCGATGACCCAGGATCATGCCTTTCGGGTCTGCGCATTGGCGCTGGACGCCCAGGACATGGCCGAGGCGCGGGCATGAACCGGGTGGCGATCATCGGGGCCGGGATCGGGGCCGAACACCTGGCCGGCTACCGGGCGCTGGACCGGTTCGAGGTGACGGCGCTGTGCGACCTGGACCTCGACCGGGCCCAGACCGCCTGCGGCGGCACGGTCTTTTGCACCGACGACATGGCCGCAGTGCTGGCCGATCCGGCGATCGACCTGGTCGATATCTGCCTGCCGCCGCATCTGCATTTCGACGCCTCGGTCGCCGCCCTGCAGGCCGGCAAGCATGTGATCTGCGAAAAGCCCCTGGTGCGATCGCTGGCCGAGGCCGACCGTCTGATCGCCGCCGCCGGCAGGGCCGGGCGCCGGGTTTTTCCCGTGTTTCAATACCGTTACGGGCCGGCTTTCGCGCAACTTCGGGCGCTGATCGAGGCCGGTCTGGCGGGCCGTGCCTATGTCGCCAGCCTCGAAACCCACTGGAGCCGCGATGCCGGCTATTACGCCGTGCCCTGGCGCGGCACCTGGGCCGGGGAATCCGGCGGCGCGGTTCTGGGCCACGCGATCCACGCCCATGACCTGCTGAGCCACGTCCTGGGTCCGGTGGCCGAGGTGACGGCGCTGACCGCGACCCGGGTGAACGCGATCGAGACCGAGGATTGCGCCGCCCTGGCCCTGCGGATGCAAAGCGGCGCGCTGGCGACATCCTCGGTCACGCTGGGGGCCGCGACCGATACCAGCCGGCTGCGGTTCTGCTTCGAAGGCTTCACCGCCGAAAGCGGCACCGACCCCTACGCGCCGGGCACCGGGGTCTGGACCTTCACCGCCCGCGCCCCGGTGACGCAGGCGCAGATCGACGCGGTCCTGGCACAGGTCGCGCCGGGGCATTCCGGTTTTGCCGGGTTCCTTGCCGCCGTCGCCGATGCGCTTGACGGAACGGAAGGCGGCGAAGTGACCTTGGCAGACGGGCGCAGGTCGGTAGAGTTCGTCACGGCGGTCTATGCCTCGGCCAGGTCCGGGGCCCCGGTGGCTTTGCCGCTGGATGCGGCGGCGAAACATTATAACGGATGGCTGCCCGACCGGGCGGACTGACCACAAGAGACCGGTTCAAAGGGAGGAAAGAACCATGACCTTCAAGGCAAAGACGACGACCGCACTGGCGGCGCTGATCGCCCTGGGCGCGGGGGCCGCGTCGGCCCAGGAAATCCGCTTCATGTGCTATTCGGACGGCAATGAATGCGAGGTCTACGACGATGTGCTGACCCGGTTCGAGGCCGACAATCCCGGTGTCGACGTGGTGGTCGACGTGGTGCCCTACCAGGCGATCCTGGAAAACCTGCCGGTGCAACTGGCCGCCGGAAGCGGCCCCGACATGGCCAAGGTCACCGATCTGGGCGGTCTCGCGCCCTATTACCTCGACCTCGCGCCCCATGTCGACCGCGACTATTGGGAGGCATCCTTCGGCGACACGCTGGCCTGGTATCGCGGGGCCGAGGGGGGCGATGCGATCAACGGCATGCACAGCCAGCTGACCATCACCGGTGCCTTCGTCAATGCCACCTTGTTCGAGCAGGCCGGGGTCGAGGTCCCTGGATCCGACGCCACCTGGGAGGACTGGGCCGAGGCGAGCCGCGCCGTGGCCGAAGCGACCCAGACCCCGTTTCCGATGGCCATCGACCGCACCGGCCACCGCTTTGCCGGACCCGCGATCAGCTATGGCGCGGCCATCGTGGCCGAGGACGGCACGCCGACCCTGTCGGACGAGGGCTTTGCCGCCTTCACCGCGCAATTCGTGGAATGGAACAACGACGGCACCATGGCGCGCGACGTCTGGGCCGGGCAGGGCGGCGCCACCTATCAGGATGCGGCCCAGGAATTCATCAACGGCGAACTGGTGTTCTACTATTCCGGCAGCTGGCAGGTGGGCCGGATGGATGAACAGGTCGGCGATCTGTTCGACTGGCAGGTCGTCGGCTCGCCCTGCGGTCCGGCCGGCGCGTGTTCCGGCATGCCGGGCGGCGCCGGCATCGTCGGTTTCAACGCGACCGAACACCCCGAGATCGTGGCGGCGGTGATCGACTTCCTCGCCCAGGAGGACATCTATGCCGAGGTGACGGCGCGCACCCGCAACCTGCCGGCGCATCTGGGCGTGGCCGAGGCCGGCGTCGAATTCGAAGGCGCATCGCCCGCCGCGGCCGCCGCGCTGTCGGCCTTTGCCGCCGACCTGTCCGACGTCGCGCCGTCGGCCTTCCGCTACCAGGGCTATGCCAACAACCGCGCGATGTTCGGCATCACCGCCGAGCGGGTCAGCCAGGCCATCGTCGGCGAGCTGAGCGTCGAGGAAGCCGTGGCCCGGATGGCCACCGACCTCGAGGCGGCGCTGGCCGACACGCAGTAGTCGGGTGGCCGAGATCAAGGGGCAGGGCGCGGCTGCGCCCGCCCCACCCCCCGATGCGATGGCCCAAAGGGGCGCGGGCGATGGCCTGGCGCTGCGCGTGATCGCGCCGGTGATGCGCGTCGTCGAGATTCCGATGATCGGCCTGCAACGCGTGCTGGGCATCAACCGGCTGGCCTGGGTCTTCTTGTTGCCCAACCTGCTGCTGTTCGGATTGTTCGCCTTTCTGCCGGTGATCCTGAACGTCGCCTATGCGACGACCGGCGGGGCCAATGTCCTGCTGGAGGCCAGGCCGCAGATCGGGCTGGACAATTTCGAGCGTCTGCTCGATTGCGCCAACCATCTTGACCCCAATACCTGCCGCGAGGACAAGTTCTGGCGCGCGGTGTGGAACACGCTGTGGTTCGTGACGCTGCAGGTCGGCATCATGGTGGGATTCTCGCTGCTGACGGCCATCGTGCTGAACGGCAAGATCCGGGCGCGGGGATTCTTCCGCTCGGTGTTCTTCTTTCCCGTCCTGCTGTCGCCGGTCGTCGTGGCGCTGATCTGGAAATGGATGCTGCAAAGGAACGGCGTGCTGAACGCCTTCCTCGATTGGGCCGGCATCGGCGGCTACAACTGGCTGGTCGATGCGAACTGGGCCTTTGCCTGGTCGGTGTTCCTGTCGGTCTGGGCGCATATGGGGTTCTACACCCTGATCCTGCTGGCCGGGCTGCAGGCGATCCCGCGCGACGTCTACGAGGCCGCCACCATGGACCGCGCCAGCCCCTGGCGGGTGTTCCGGCGCATCACCTTGCCTTTGCTCGCGCCCACGATGCTGGTGGTTCTGGTGCTGGCGCTGATCAAGGGCGTGCAGACCTTCGACGAGGTCTATGCCTTCACCGGCGGCGGCCCCGGCACGGCGACCACCTTCATCATCCAGTACATCTACGAGGAAGGCTTTGCCGGGTCCCCGCGTCTTTTCGGTCTGTCGGCGGCGGCCTCGCTTCTGGTTGCCGCGGTGCTGGTGGTGCTCACGCTTGTGCAGCTCTGGGTCAACAGGAAGAACGTCAATGGCTAGGCCGTGGGATTTCCTGACCGCCACCCGCGGTGGCGCCCGCCTGCACTGGACCGACTGGGCCAGCTACGGCTACCTGTGCCTTGGCGTCTTTCTGATGTTCTTCCCGGTGGTCTGGCTGGTGCTGTCCAGCTTCAAGACCGAGGCCGACCTGCAACGCTACCCGCCCACCTTCCTGCCCTATGAACAGCAGACGGTCACGGTCGCGGGCCATGACGAGCCGCTGCCGCTGTTCCGGATCACCGGCGGCGAACACGAGGGCATGATCCTGGCGCAACTGCGCCGGGTTGGCCTGCAGGCGCAGATGATCGACCCGGCCGACCCCGAGGAACGCCTGAGCGTCGCGATCAGCGATTACGAGCGGCTCGAACGGTTCACGCTGGCGACCGAAAACTACGCCGAGCTTTTCGGGCGCTTCGATTTCCTGCTGTATTTCTGGAACTCGACCTTCATCACCGTGATGGCCACGCTGATCATGCTGCTGACCAATTCGATGGCGGCCTTCGCGCTGTCGAAATACCAGTTCCGCGGCCGCACCGCCGTGCTGCTTCTGGTCATCGGCACGCTGATGATCCCGCAGACGGTGGTTCTGGTGCCCCTGTTCCTGATCGTGTCGGAACTGGGCATGTTCAACTCGCTCTGGGGCGTCATCATTCCGGGTGCCGCCACCCCCACCGGGGTGTTCCTGCTGCGCCAATACATGCTGACCATCCCCGACGAGATCCTCGATGCGGCGCGGATGGACAAGGCCAGCGAATGGAAGATCTACTGGCGCATCATCCTGCCGCTGTCGGCGCCGGCCATCGCGGTGCTGGCGATCCTGGCGATCATGTGGCGCTGGAACGATTTCCTGTGGCCGTTGATCGTGCTGACGCAATCGGAGAATTTCACCCTGCAACTGGCGCTGAATTCCTTCCAGGGCGAGCTGCAGACGCAATGGTCCTCGCTTCTGGCGATGACCGTGCTGACCTTGCTGCCGATCGCGCTGGTCTTCATGTTCCTGCAGAAATACATCGCCACCGGCATCGCCTCCACGGGCGGCAAATAGGAGCGGACATGGCCAGTATCGACCTGAAATCCCTGCGCAAATCCTACGGCGTCGTGGACGTGATCAAGGGCATCGACCTGTCGGTCGCGCATGGCGAATTCTGCGTCTTCGTCGGCCCGTCGGGCTGCGGGAAATCCACGCTGCTGCGGATGATCTCGGGGTTGGAGGATATCTCGGGCGGTCAGATCGTGATCGGCGGGGATGTGGTCAATACCATCCCCGCCGCCGATCGCGGCCTGGCCATGGTGTTCCAGTCCTATGCGCTCTATCCGCATATGTCGGTGCGCCAGAACCTGTCCTTCGGGCTTGAGAACATCAACACCCCCCGGGCCCAGATCGCCGCCAAGGTGACCGAGGTGGCGACGATGCTGCAGATCGACAAGCTGCTGGACCGGCGGCCCAAGGACCTGTCGGGTGGCCAGCGCCAGCGGGTCGCGATCGGCCGGGCGGTGGTGCGCGAGCCGCGGGTGTTCCTGTTCGACGAACCGCTCAGCAACCTCGATGCCGAGCTGCGGGTCGACATGCGCGGCGAAATCGCGGCCCTGCACAAGCGGCTGGGCAACACGATGATCTATGTCACCCATGACCAGGTCGAGGCGATGACCATGGCCGACAAGATCGCCGTCTTGCGCGACGGCGTGCTGGAACAATTCGGCGCGCCGCTCGACCTTTACAACCGGCCGCGCAACATCTTCGTCGCCGGCTTCATCGGCAGCCCGAAGATGAACTTCATCACCGGCCGCGTGGCCGGGGCCGACCGCCGGGTGATGGAACTGGAGACCGGCGAACGGATCGACCTGCCCGGCACCGGTTTCGCCCAGCGCCCGGGCGAGGCGGTGACACTGGGCATCCGGCCCAACGACCTGCGCCCGGCCGGCGCCGGGGCGATCACCATGGCGGTGCGCAGCGTCGAACAGCTGGGCGGCGAAAGCTATGTCTACGGCCAGCTGGAAAACGACACGCCGGTCACGCTGCACAATCCCGGCCAGACCTCGGTGCGCCCGGGCGAAGTCATCGCCGTGGACGCGGTCCCCGGGCAGCTGCACCTGTTCGACAGCGAGACCGGCCAATCCCTGCGCGAGGAGACGACCCGATGAAGGAAACCTGGCGCTGGTTCGGCCCGCAGGACGACATCACCATCCCCGAGATCGTGCAGACCGGGGCGGCGGGCGTGGTCAGCGCCTTGCACAACGCGCCGCCCGGCGCGGTCTGGTCGGTCGATGCGATCGAGGAACGCCAGGCGCAGATCGCCTGGGACGGATCGGGCCTGACCTGGGACGTGGTCGAAAGCCTGCCGGTGAGCGAAGTGATCAAGACCCAGGGGCCCGACATGTCCGCACATCTGGACAGCTACCGGACCAGCCTGGAAAACCTCGCGGCCTGCGGCGTGCGGGTGATCTGCTACAATTTCATGCCGGTGCTGGACTGGACCCGAACCGAATTGCGCCGCCGGCTGCCCAACGGGGGCACGACCATGGCCTTCGACCTGGCCGATTTCGCCGCCTTCGACCTGTTCGAACTGCGCCGCGCGGGGGCCGAGGACGACTACCCCGAGGCCTTGCGCGTCGAGGCACAGCAGCGCCACATGGCGATGGAGGACGATGACCGCGCGGCCCTGGCCGACAATATCGTGGCCGGCCTGCCCGGTGCGGCCGAACACTGGACGATCGCGGATGTCGCCGCCTGTCTTGCGACCTATGACGGGATCGATGCGGACAGGCTGCGCGCCAATCTGGTCGATTTCCTGTCCGAGGTGGTGCCGACCGCCGAACGGCTGGGCCTGCGGCTGTGCTGCCACCCGGACGATCCGCCGTTTCCGCTGCTGGGCCTGCCGCGGGTGATGTCCTCGGTCGAGGATTACGAAACCGTGCTGGGGGCGGTCGACAGCCCGGCCAACGGGGCCACGCTCTGCACCGGGTCTCTGGGTGTGTCGGCGGCCTTCGATGCGGTCGATTTCGTGCGGCGGCTGGGGCCGAAGATCCACTTCGTCCATCTGCGCAACACGCGGCGCGACGAACCTTCGGCGGGCGAAATGGTCAGCTTTCACGAGGCCGAACATCTGGACGGCGATACCGACATGGTGGCGACGATCCGGGCGTTGATCAGCGAAGAGCGCCATCGGCGCGATGAGGCCCGCGCCGATTGGCAGATCCCGATGCGGCCCGATCACGGCCAGTCGCTGCTGAGCGACCTGGACCGGCCGCTGATGCCGGGCTATCCGCTGATCGGCCGGATGCGGGGCCTGGCCGAACTGCGCGGGATCATGGCCGCGCTGTCCGCCGAAAGCTGAACCGCGACAGGGCGTGAAAGCTGTCGCCCGGGGCCAGGTCGGTCTGGGCGCGCCAGGCATTGTTGACCGCGTCGGGCCAGCGCTGCGGTTCCAGCGCGATGCCGGCGCGCGGGCCATAGCGGCGCCCGTCCAGCCCGCCCTCCAGGGCCAGCCCCAGCCCGTCATAGATCTGCAGCCCCGGCTCGGTGCTGGTGATCCGCATCTCGATCCCGCCCGCGGCCAGGCACGCCATCGGGGCGGGGTCCCGCGGGGCTGCGGCCAGGCACAGGTTGTGGTCGATGCCTTCGGGCGGCGGCACGGGGTCGCGCAGGTCGAACATCGTGCCGGCGACCGGGGCCGGCCCGCCGGTCGGGATGCCGTTCCTGACCGGCAGATAGGTGTCGGCCGGCACCTGCAGCCGGTGGTCGGAAATCTCCGGGCTGCCCGACAGGTTGAAATAGAGATGCGGCGCGAAGGAACAGATCGTCGGCGCATCGCTGCGGGCGCTGATCGCGATCTCCAGGGTGGCGCCATCCAGTCGATAGGTCAGCGCGACCTCCAGCCGGCCGGGAAAACCCATATGGCCGTCGGGCAGGGTCAGGGCCAGGGCGACCGCGTCGGTGCCGTGCCCGGTGATCTGCCAGTCGCGGGCGCCGCTGCCACCGGCCCCGCCGTGCAGCGTGGTCCTGCCGTCCTCGTTGCGGTCGAGGGCATGCGTCCGCCCGCCGATCACCGCCCGGCCACCGCCGATCCGGTTGGCGACGCGGCCGACCATCTGGCCCATATAGGTCGCATCGTGGCCACCATAGGCCCGGCGATCGGCATGGCCCAGGATCAGCGGATGCCCGGTGCCGCCCAGCCGCAGGTCCTGCACCGCCGCGCCCCGGCGCAGGATCACCGCCCGAAGCCGGCCATTGTCGAGCGTGACCGCATCATTCATTGGTGCGGGCGCCGCAGGACACCCGCGGGGGGCAGGGTTTCGCCTTCGATTTCAACCGGCTCCGGGCCGTAGTTGAACCAGAACCGTTCGGTGCCCGTGTCGCGGCGGCGCAGGCTGCCCGGCATGGTCTCGGTCTCGACCCCGGCCCGGGCGCAAAGATCGGCCACCAGCCGGTCCAGCGCCGCCGCATCGCCCCAGCCGCCCATGTAGGTCAACGTGCCGGCCCGCATCGCCACCGGGGCGCCGGCCTCGGTCCGCAAAACGACCTCGGCGCCGCCTTCCAGCGCTTCGAGATAGCCGGTCACGGCGCCGCCCCCGGCCAGCGGCACCGGGCAATCGGGGCGCAGGCTTTCGACCCGCGCCACGGTCGCGTCCAGGCCGGGCAGCGCGGGCGGCAGCGGCACGGGGATGGCGAAATCACCGTCCCGTGCGGCCGAGCGCGGCCCCAGCAGGACCTGCGCGCCGCTTGTCGCCAGCGCCGTTTTCAGCGCGTCGGCCATGTGCATCAGCCCCGGGGCCAGCACCACGCCGTAGCCGCTGAAATCGTCTGTATCGGGCGGCAGGATGTCCACCGACAGCCCGGCCCGGCGCAGAGCGCGGTAATGGTCCAGTACCAGCCCGAAATAGCCCAGGCCCCGGCCATGGGGCTGGATCGCCCAGGACCAATCGGCCTCGTAATCGAAGACGATGGCGACCGGCGCCGGCGCGGGCGCGACCTGTGGCGCCTCGGCCAGTTCGGCGGCGACCTGGGCGGCCTCGGCCATGGCCGGCGCCTCGGCGCTGTCGGGGCGCAGCAGCCCCGCATGCATCTGTTCCTGGGCGAAGGGCGCCTGGCGCCAGCGGAAATAGCAGACCGCCTCGGCGCCATGGGCGAAGGCCTCCCAGGTCCAGAGCCGGACCATGCCGGGCAGCGGCGCGGGGTTGTAGGGCGCCCAGTTCACCGGGCCGGGCTGCTGTTCCATGACCCACCAGCGGCCCCGGCCGCAGGCGCGGTAAAGGTCATGGTGAAAGGCCTGGAAATCCGGGTCGCCCTGGCGGGCGAAGCGGCGCTTGTAGGCGTCCTCGGCCACCACCCGGTCCTCGAGAAAGCCCAAGGGGTAGCTGTCCCAGGTGGCGATCTCCAGGTCCCGGCCGACGGCGAAATGGTCGAAATCGGTGACCTGACCCATGAAATTGTGGCTGATCGGCGCGGGCGAGCGGGCGCGGATGAGTTCGGCCTGCACCCGGTTGAAGCGCACCACCTGGTCGGAGGTGTAGCGGCGGAAGGCCAGCACATGCGCCGGGTTCGGCTCCGTCACCGTCAGGTTCGGCAATCCGATCGCATCGAAGCTGTCGTATTCCATCGACCAGAACACGTTGCCCCAGGCCCGGTTCAGCGCCTCGACCGATTGATAGCGTTGCGCGCACCAGTCGCGAAACCCCGCCAGCGCGGCGGCCGAATGGCTGATCGTGGTGTCGTGGCAGCCGTATTCGTTGTCGGTCTGCCAGGCGGCGACATGCGGGTTCGTGCCATAGCGGTCGGCCAGCAGGGCGACGATCCGGCGGCATTCCTCCAGGTAGCCCTGGTGGCTGAAGCAGTAATGCCGGCGCGAGCCGAAGCCGCGCGGGCGGCCCTCGGCGTCCAGCGCCAGCATGTCGGGATACCTGTCCAGAACCCAGCGCGGCGGCGTGGCGGTCGGCGTGCCCAGCACGACCCTCAGGCCCGCCGCGCCCAGCACCGCGATCGCCCGGTCAAGCCAGTCCCAGCGCAGATCGCCCGGGGCGGGTTCGATCCGGCTCCAGGCGAATTCGCCGATCCGGACCCAGGTCAGCCCCAGGGCGGCCATGCGGGCGGCGTCCTGGTCCCAGACCTCCTCGGGCCAGTGTTCGGGGTAATAGCAGGTGCCGAGCGTGCGGGTCAGGGCGGTCACGGGATCACCCTCGGTTCGGGCAGGCCGGTGGCGTCGACCGGCACGGCGAAGGTCTGGCCGGAATGGGCATCCTCGTGATCCTCCGAGGCGGTGGTGGCGAACAGCGTCTTCAGATCGGCACCCCCGAAGGCCGGGCATGACACCTGCAGCGTCGGCAACCCGATGGCCGACAGGTAAGCGCCCGCCGGGCTGTAGCGCGCGACGCGGCTGGCGCCCCATTGCGCCGACCACAGGCAGCCCTCGGCATCGGTCACCGCGCCGTCGGGGTTCAGACCCTCGGTGCGCAGGTCGAGAAACACCTCCGGCGCAGCGACCGGCCAGCCGGTCTCCGGGTCGAGCGGCTGGCGCATCACCCGGCGGGTCGGCGTATCGGCGAAATAGGCCAGCGGGCGATCCGGGGCGAAGCAGATCGAGTTGGGGATGGTGATGCCCGGGTGCAGCCGTCGCAATTCGCCCCGATAATAACGGTAGATCGCGCCGGCGCCGGCGGTCTTGTCCTTGGCCATGGTGCCGATCCAGAACCCGCTCCAGGGATCGGCGCGGCCATCGTTGGACCGGGTCAGCGGATCGTCCGCCTCCAGATCGGTCAGCCGGGTCCGGGCGCCGGTCGCGATGTCGAACCGGTCCAGCCCGGTCTCGGTCGCGATCAGCAGGGTGTCATCGTCGATCCAGCCCGCGGCCGAGCCATGTTCGCCCAGCTCCCAGTGCATTTGCCGGCCGTCCTCGATGGTCAGCAGGCGTTTGCCCAGGATGTCGAACCAGAACAGCTGGCCGCGGCCGGGATGCCAGAGCGGGCCTTCGCCCAGGTGGCAATGGGTGGGGCTGATCAGGGTCGGTGTCATCGGCGCAGGCTTTCGTCATAGGCGGCCACGATATCGGTGGCGCGGGCGTGGATCTCGGCCGCGCTCATGCCGGGGGCATAGAGCGCGCTGCCGATGCCGAACCCGTCGGCCCCGGCGGCGATCCAGGCGGCGAAGGTGTCGGGCCCGGCGCCGCCGACCGCATAGACCGGGGTATCGGGCGGCAGGACCGCGCGGATCGCCCTGAGGCCCGCGGGCCCGATCAGCGCGCCGGGAAACAGCTTGAGCCCGGTGGCGCCGGCGCGCAGGGCGGCGAAGGCTTCGGTCGGGGTCATGATGCCGGGCCAGGATTGCATGCCGGCGGCGCGGGTCGCGGCGATCACCTCCGGGTTGCAATCGGGCGAGACGACGATGCGGGCGCCGATCCGGGCCAGACGGTCGACCTGGGCCGGTGCCAGCACGGTTCCGGCGCCGATCGTGGCGCCGGTGCCGGCGGCCAGCATGGCGGCGATGCTCTCATAGGGATCGGGCGAATTGAGCGGCACCTCGATCGTGTCGATCCCGGCCTCGACCAGGGCCGCCAGCGCGGCGGGCGCCTCGGGCGGGGTGATCCCGCGCAGGATGGCGATCAGTTTGCGGGCCATGGCTGGACCTTTCGCAGGTGGGTATGGGCGGCGGCCAGGCCGGCCAGGGTCAGGGCCTCGGCATCGGCGGTTTCGGCCGGAACACCCTGGGCGCGCAGGGCCGCGCCATAGGCGCCGGCGATCGCATCCGCGCCCAGCACCACGACCTGCTGACCCAGCCAATAGGGCCGGGCGGCGGCCAGTTCGATGCCGATCAGCAGGCCCGACAGCCGCGCCCGGGCGACCTGCGGCGCCAGATCCTGCAGCAACGCCTCGGCCCGCAGGGCGAAGAGCCGCGCGGCGATGTCGGCGGGGCGCGACAGGGCATCGGAGACGGCCGCGTCGAAGGCGGGGGCGTCCCAGCCGGTGCCCGCCACCGAATGGCGCAGCACCGAGCGGGTGGACAGCAGGTCGAACAGCTCTCCGGTCATGAAGGTGCGGAAGCTCACGACCTCACCGGCGCTGATCCGCGCCCATTTGGTATGGGTGCCGGGCAGGCAGGCGATGCCGTCGAACTCGGGCCGGGCCGCCAGCAGTCCGGCGATCTGGGTTTCCTCGCCGCGCATCACGTCGGCGGGGCTGTCCTGGCGGATGCCGGGCAGGATATGCACCGACAGGCGCGGTTCGGCGGTGGCGACGCGGGTCGCCCGGGACAGCGACGGCGGCGCGCAAGGGGCCTTGGCATAGGGCGCCTCGGCCCAGCCCTGGCGCGACCCGGCCATGCCGCAGACGATCACCGGCAGCGCGCGCCCCTGGGGCAAGGCATCGCCCAGCAGGCCGATCAGGGTCGGTTCATACTCGTCCCGGGCCAGGCCGGCCATGCCGGCATCGCTGTCGATCCGGGCCAGCACGCGGGCCGGGCCCGCCATCAGCCAGAGCCGCAGATGCGAGCTGCCCCAATCGGCGGCGACCCAGTCGGGGGTATCCTTGGCCGGCTCCGTCATCCGGTCATCACCACGCCGCCGTCGATCACCAGCGCCTGGCCGGTCATCATGCGGCTGGCCGTCGAGGCAAGGAACAAGGTGCCGCCGACGATATCGGCCGGGGCCAGGTGTTCCTTGAGGCATTGACGCTCCAGATGGGCGGCCAGCCCTTCGGGCGTGGCCCATTTGTCGAGCTGCTTGTCGGTCAGCACCCAGCCCGGGGCCAGCGCGTTGACCCGGATGCCGTCGGGGCCGAATTCGCGCGCGAGAGAGCGGGTCAGCCCGTTCAGCCCGGAATTGGCGGTGGTGTAGGACGGATAGCCGGCATTGCCCATCATGTAGCTGACCGAGGTGAAATTGATGATCGACCCGCCGCCGCGCGCCTGCATGCCGGGGATCACCGCCTGGGCGGCGAAGAAATAGGCGCGCAGGTTGATCGCCTGGTTCCGGTCCCAGAACGCTTCGGTGACCTCCAGCGTGGCGTGGCGCGCGTCATTGGCCGCGTTGTTGACCAGGACGGCGATCGGGCCATGGGCCTGGGCGGCGCGGGCGATGGCGGCCCGTAGCGCCGCGGTGTCGGTGATGTCGCATTGCACGAACAGCGGCCGCGAGCCGGTTTCGGCCTGCATCCGGTCGCAGAACGCGCTGGCGTCCGAGCGGCCGACGAAGGCGACCTGGGCGCCCTGGCGCAGAAAGCCTTCGGTCAGGTCGGCGCCGATGCCGGACCCGCCGCCGGTGATGAAGACCGAGGCACCGGCAAGGTCGGGATAGGTTGCGGTCATGGCGGCTCCTTTCGTCTGGCCGGGGACAAGGAAATTACGTAATTTCCTTGTCCGCGTCGCGCGTCGGGTCAGTGGCTTTCGCGGGTGACGGGGCGGATGTCCTTGCCGGTCAGGAAATCCAGGTCGGCGCCCCGGTCGGCCTGCATCACGTGATCGGCATAGAGTTTCGCATAGCCACGCGCGTAGCGTGGCGGGTCGGGGGCCCAGGCGGCGCGGCGGGCGTCCAGTTCGGCCGGGTCGACCAGCAGCTCCAGCACGCCGCGACTGGCGCTGACCCGGATCCGGTCGCCGGTCTTCACCAGCGCCAGCGGGCCGCCGGCCTGGGCCTCGGGGGCGACATGCAGGATCACCGTGCCGAAGGCGGTGCCCGACATCCGCGCATCCGACACCCGGATCATGTCGCGCAGGCCCTGGCGGATCAGCCGGGCGGGGATCGGCATGTTGCCGACCTCGGGCATGCCGGGATAGCCTTTCGGCCCGCAGCCCTTGAGCACCAGGATCGTGTCCGCCGTCACCTCCAGGTCGTCGCGGTCGATATTGGCCTTCATGTCCTCGATATTCTCGAAAACGAAGGCCGGCCCTTCATGTTCGAGCAGCGCATCGGTGGCGGCCGAGGGTTTGACGATCGCCCCGTCGGGGGCCAGATTGCCGCGCAGCACGCGCAGCCCGGCGGCCGGTTTCACCGGATCGGCGAAGGGCCGGATCACCTCGGCATTGTAGCATTCGGCGCCCTCGGTGAAGGCCGCGATATCGCCGCCAAGCACGGTCGTCGCGGGACGCAGATGCCCGGCCGCGCGCAATTCGGACAGCACCACGGGCATGCCGCCGGCATAGGCGAAATCCTCCATCAGGTATTTGCCGGACGGCATGCAATTGACCAGCAGCGGGATGTCGCTGCCGATCTCGAAATCGTCGAGGCTCAGGTCGATACCGACCCGCCCGGCCAGGGCCAGCAGGTGGACCACCGCATTGGTCGAGCCGCCGACGGCGGCATTGGCCAGGATCGCGTTCTCGAAGGCGGCGCGGGTCAGGATGTCGGAGGGTTTGAGGTCCTCCTCGACCATTTCCACGATCCGCCGCCCGGTCAGATGCGCCAGCGCCATGCGGCGCGCATCCACCGCCGGCAGGGCGGCATTGGTCGGCAGGCTCATCCCCATCGCCTCGACCAGCGAGGCCATGGTCGAAGCGGTGCCCATGGTCATGCAGACCCCGGCGCTGCGCGACATGCCGGCCTCGGCGGCCATGAAATCCTGCAGCGTCATCTCTCCGGCGCGCACCGCTTCGGAGAATTTCCACACATCCGTGCCCGAGCCGATGTCCTGGCCGCGGAACTTGCCGTTCAGCATCGGCCCCGACGACACCACGATCGACGGCAGATCGACCGAGGCCGCGCCCATCAGCTGGCCCGGCGTGGTCTTGTCGCAGCCGCCCAGCAGCACCACGCCGTCCAGCGGGTTGGCGCGGATCGATTCCTCCACATCCATGGCCAGAAGGTTGCGAAACAGCATCGCCGTCGGCTTCATCTGGGTCTCGCCCAGGGACATGGCGGGGAATTCGACCGGAAAGCCGCCGGCCTCCCAGACCCCGCGCTTGACGCCCTCGGCCAGGGTGCGCAGGCCGTGGTTGCAGGGGGTCAGTTCCGACCAGGTGTTGCAGATGCCGATCACCGGGCGGCCGTCGAAAGCGTGATCGGGAAAGCCCTGGTTCTTCATCCAGGACCGGTGGATGAAGCCGTCGCGGTCCAGCTTGCCATACCAGCCCTTGCTGCGTCTGTCCTTGGTCATGCGGCTTTCCTTGGTCTGGCCCAGGCGGGGATCCAGTCGCCATGGGCACTCAGCAGATCGTCGACCAGCGCCCGGATCTGGCGCAGGTCCAGCTCGGCCGCGGTGTGGGGGTCCATCATCGCGGCGTGGTAAAGGTGTTCGGGGGCCTCGTCCAGCAGGGCGCGGACCACCAGGGCCTGCACGTTGACCTGGCTTTGCATCAGCGCGACCAGCTGCGGCGGGATGTCGGTGACGGTCGTCGGCTGCACGCCGTTGGCATCGACCAGGCAGGGGGTTTCGACCGCCGCCCCCATGGGCAGTTGCGGCAGTTGGCCGGTATTGGGCAGGTTGCCGTAGATCGTGTAGGGCCGGTCGGTGACCATGGCGTTCATCAGGTCGGCGGCGAATTCATGGCTTTTTTCGACCGGCAGATCGGTCCGGGCCTCAAGATGCGCGGCCTGCGCGGCCCAGTCGGCGGCCTGTTCGACGCAGCGCTTGGGGTATTCGTCCAGCGGAATGCCGAACGCCTCGATCAGGTCGTCGCGGCCATCCTTGATGAACCACGGCACATATTCGGCCAGGTGTTCGGAGCTTTCGGTGCAGAAATGGCCGAAATGTTCCATCACCTCGTAGCGCACCCTGTTGGGGCAGCGCGGCATCAGCAGCGGCGGTTTCGGCAGCCGCCCGGCGCGGTAGCCCTCGCGCAGGCGCGGATAGAGCGAGCGCCCGCCGGCATCCTCCAGCCGCAGGAAAAAGGCGACATGGTTCACGCCGGCGACCCGGTAGCGGATGTCGCCCGGGGCCATGTCCAGGTCATGGGCCAGTTCCTGCACGGTGTTCTGCACCGAATGGCACAGGCCGACCTGTCTGATCCGCGGATGGCGTTCGGCCAGGGCCCAGGTGTTGATCGCCATCGGGTTGACATATTGCAGCAGCAGCGCGTCGGGGCAGAGTGCGGCCATGTCGGCGGCGACATCCCACAGATGCGGCAGGGTGCGCAGGCCGCGCATGATGCCGCCGACGCCCAGCGTATCGGCGATGGTCTGGCGCAATCCGTAGCGTTTGGGCAGGTCGAAATCGGTGATCGTGCAGGGATCGTAGCCGCCGATCTGGAAGGCGGTGACGACGAAATCGGCCCCCTCCAGCGCGCGGCGCCGGTCGGTATGGGTGGTCACGCGCGCGCCGGTGCCCATGGTGGCGATCATCTTGCGCGCCACGGCCGCGCTTTCGGCCAGCCGACGCGGGTCGATATCCATCAGCGCGACATGGGCGTCGCGCAGCGCCTCGAAATGCAGCATGTCGCCGACGATGTTCTTCATGAAGATCGTCGAACCGGCACCGATGAAGGCCAGTTTGGTCATTTGACGGCTCCCAGTGTCAGGCCGGCGATGAAGTGGCGTTGCATGAGAAAGAACATCAGCACCGGGGGCAGGGCGGCGACGATGCTGCCCGCGCTCATCAGGTGATAGGCGGCGCGGTATTGCGCGTTGAAACTGGTGATCCCGGCGGTCACCGGCTGGCTTTCGGCGCCCTGGGTCAGGACCACGGCCCAGAAATAATCGTTCCAGATGAAGGTGAAGATCAGCACCGACAACGCGGCGATGGCCGGCTTCATCAGCGGCAGCACGATGAACCAGAAGATCCGCCATTCGGCCACGCCCTCGACCCGGGCGGCCTCGATCAGCTCGAAGGGCAGGGCGCGGATGAAGTTGCGCATGAACAGCGTGCAGAACCCGGTCTGGAAGGCGATGTGGAACAGCACCAGCCCGCCCTTGGTGTTGTAGAGGCCCAGGTCCAGCGTCAGGTCGCGCACCGGCACCATGAGGATCTGGAAGGGCACGAAATTGCCGGCCACGAACATGAAGAAGATCCACAGGTTGCCGCGGAACCTGTAGATGCCGAGCGCGAAACCGGTCATCGCGGACAAGGCGACCGCGCCGATCACCGTCGGCACCGTGATCAGCACCGAATTGAGCAGATACCGCGGCATGTCGCTTTCGAAAAACACCTTGCCGTAATTCGTGCCGCCCTCGAACGACGAGGGCCAGCCCCAGTAATTGCCGGTGGTGAAATCCATGTCGGGCTTGATCGAAAAGATCGCGACGGCGATCAGCGGCAGCAGCCACAGGATCAGCGCCAGCGGCACCAGCCCCCGGTAGGTGAGCTGCGCCGTGCGGGACCGGGTCTGGATCGGTTTGGGAAACATCTCAGGCCCCTCCCGGCCCGGGCTTGACCCCGGACCACGCCCGGGTGTCGACCTGGAGGTCCCGGGTCAAGCCCGGGACGCGTTGGCGAGATACGACCATCAGCGCAGCCCCCGTTCGTCGCGCCACATCGACCACAGGAAATAGGCGATGAAGCACAGCATGATCAGGAACAGCACCACGGCGATGGCCGCGCCATAGCCCATGCGGAACCCGTATTCGGACAGTGATTTCTCGAACATGTAGAAGGACAGCACCCGGGTGGAGCCGAAGGGGCCTCCGTTCGTCATGATCGAGATCAGGTCGAAACTGCGCAGCGCGCCGATGATCGTGACCACGAAGGCGATGAAGGTGGCCGGCCGCAGCTGCGGCAGGATCACGAACCACAGCATCCGCCAGCCTTTCGCGCCATCGAGCCTTGCGGCCTCGACCTGTTCGGGGTCCACGGCGTTCAGGCCCGTCAGATACAGGATCATGCAATAGGCGATCTGCGGCCAGAGCCCGGCGACGATGATGCCGTAGGTGGCCAGTTGCGGATCGCCCAGCACGTTGACCGGCGCCAGCCCGATGCCCTCAAGAAGCGCGTTCAACAGGCCGAAGGTGGGGTCGTAGAACCAGGTGAAGACCAGCCCGACCACGACCTGGGAAATCACGAAGGGAAAGAAGAACAGCGACTTGTAGATCCGGATGCCGGCCACGGTCTGGTTCAGGAACAGCGCGATGAACAGCCCGCCGGGGATCGCGGCCAGATACAGCAGCAGCCATTTGAGGTTGTTCCACAGCGACACCTCGAAGGCCCGGTCGCTGGCCAGTTCGCGGTAATTGTCCAACCCGATGAACGCCGGCTGGCCCAGCCCGTCCCATTCGTAAAGCGAGATGTTGAAGCTCTGGAAGATCGGCAGGATCACGTAGACCAGAAAGAACAGCATCCCCGGCGCCAGGAACAGCAGCGGTGCAAGGGTCTGGCGGTTGCGGCGGATCCAGCCGGGATCGGCGGCGCCGGGAAGGGCTGTATCGCTCATGTCGCGGCTCCTGTCGGGGTGGGCCGGGCGCGCAGGCCCAGCCGATGGCCGGGACCGGCACGGCCGGGTGCCCTGCCGCGACGCGGGTCCGCGGCAGGGACATCCGGTTACTCGTAGATGCGCTGGCGCGCGCTTTCGAGCCGGTTCAGGACATCGTCGAGGTTGTCCGGGAAGACCATGAATTCCTGGAAGCCCTCCATCGCGACCGAGGCCATTTCCGCCGGCGCGTCGCGGTCGAAGAACTGGGCGATGCCGCCGGGGCTGTTCGACGACAGCATCTCGAAGCCCTGGGCCAGGAATTTGTCATCGTCGATCGAGGCCGAGGCATTGACCGGCAGCTGCCCCAGCGCATCGCCGCCATTGATGATGGTCTGGTTTTCCGCCGAGACGACAAAGCGCAGGAATTCGCGCGCCGCTTCCTTGTTGGCGGCATTGGCCGGGATGTGGAACGTGTCGGTCGGCGCGTCTTCGGCCAGCTCCACCTCCGGGTTGATCTGCACGAACTGGTAGAAATCCAGCTGATCGTCGCCCAGGCCCGCCTCGCGCAGCGGTGCCACGGCGAAATTGCCCATCAGATAGGCCGCGGCTTCACCGTTGACCATGAAGGGCAGGGCCTCTTGCCAGGAATAGGACTGGTGGTTGTCGATGAAGGCGCCCATGTCGATCAGGGTGCGCCAGTTGGCGAAGGTTTCGCGCACCCGCGGGTCGGTCCATTCGACCTCGCCATTGGTCAGCGCCATGTGGAAATCATAGCCGTTGGTGCGCAGGTTCAGGTAGTCGAACCAGCCGCCGGCGGTCCACAGGAACTTGGTGCCGATCGTGTAGCAGGCGCGGCCCGAATCGACGATCGCCTGGCAATTGGCCAGCTCTTCGTCCCAGGTGGTCGGCTCGGACAGGCCGAGTTCGTCGAAGATGTCCGCGCGGTAGTAGACGCCCCATTGGTAGTAGGTATAGGGCACGCCCCATTGGGCGCCGTCGATGGTCATCGCGCCCTTGGTCGAGGCCAGGTTCTCGGCGATCTCGGGCTCGGCCCACAGGTCCGAGACGTCCTCGAACAGGCCGGCATCGACATAGGGCCGCATCCGGTTGGCCGCGTACCAGTTCGCCACATCCGGCGGGTTCGCCGTCAGGAAGTTGCGGATCTGGGTCTTGTAGGCCTCGCGGTCGATGATCGTCAGTTCGATGTTCAGATCCGGGTGCATGTCGCCGAACCGTTCGACCATGCCTTCCATCACCGCGCGCGGCGCCGGGTTCGACATGTCCGAAAAGATCACCAGGTCGCCCGACAAATCTGCCAGGGACGGTCCGGCCATCGCCGACAGGGCCAGCGCCGCGACCGACGCCTTCATCTTGGAATGCATGGTTTTCCTCCCTTTGCTTCCAATCATGGTTTCATATATTGAAACTAAGTTTTGGATATTGAAAACACTGTCGCGACTCGGCTAGGCTTGTCAACAGCTTTCCCGACCGGGAAAGGGGAGGAGACCGATGCAGGCCAGGACCCGCGAGGTTGCGGCATGAACGCGCCGTCCAAGGACAACGGCACCGGCACCGGCACGGTGGCTGACGGCACGGTGGCTGACGGCACGGTGGGCAAGGCGCTGGCCGTGCTGGACCAGGTCGCCGCATACGGCCGGCCGGTGCGGTTCGGCGAATTGCTGGACCGGTCCCCGTTTCCCAAGGCGACGCTCTATCGGTTCGTCCAGACCCTGACCAACCAGGGCATGCTGGCCTATGATCCGGACCGCCAGACCTATGCCCCGGGCGTGCGGCTGCTGCGGCTGGCCCATGCGGCCTGGGCGCAAAGCTCCCTGGCGCCGATCGCGCGGCCATATCTGGACCGCCTGGCCGAGGCGACCGGGGAAACGCTCCACCTGGCGCAGATGGAACGCGGGCAGGTGCTCTATGTCGACAAGCGCAACGCCGCCGAACCGATCGAGATGTTTTCCCAGGCCGGAAAGGTCGGGCCGGGCTATTGCACCGGTGTCGGCAAGGCGATGATGGCGTTTCTGCCCGAGGACGACCGCCGCGCCGCGATCCGCCAGCAAAGCTTTTTCGCCCATACCCCGGCGACCCTGGCCAGCCCCACGGCGCTCGAGGCCGATCTGGCGCGGATCCGGGCCGAAGGCGTGTCCTATGACCGCGAGGAACACGAACCCGGCATCATCTGCATCGCCGTGCCGATCCTGTCGTCCAAGGGCCGTGTCCTGGGGGCCTTGTCGATCACCTCGTCCACCGCGCGGGCCAGCCTTGACGGGCTGGGCCGGCACCGCATCGCCCTGCAATCCACTGCCGCAGACATCGCACAGGCTGCCGAGACCTGGCAGTTTCCCACCTGAACCCGAAGGAGGCCCCGGCCATGACAGGCGTGACCCTGACCAAGGCGGTCAAGAAATACGGCGACGTGCAGGTGATCCACGACGTCGACCTTTCGATCGACGAAGGCGAATTCTGCGTCTTCGTCGGCCCTTCGGGCTGCGGCAAGTCCACGCTGCTGCGGATGATCGCCGGGCTCGAGGAAACCAGCGCCGGCAAGATCGAGATCGGCACCCGCGACGTGACGCGGATGGATGCCGCCGACCGCGGCGTGGCCATGGTGTTCCAGACCTATGCGCTCTATCCGCACATGACGGTCGAGGAAAACATGGGCTTCGGCCTGCGCATGACCGGCCATCCCCGGGACGAGATCCAGGCGAAGGTCGCCGAGGCGAGCCGCATCCTGAAGCTGGACGATTACCTCAAGCGCAAGCCCAAGGCCCTGTCCGGCGGTCAGCGCCAGCGGGTGGCGATCGGCCGCGCCATCGTCCGCGGCCCGGACGTGTTCCTGTTCGACGAACCGCTGTCGAACCTGGATGCCGAATTGCGTGTCGACATGCGGGTCGAGATCGCCCGCCTGCACAAGAAGATCGGCGCGACGATGATCTACGTCACCCATGACCAGGTCGAGGCGATGACGCTCGCCGACAAGATCGTGGTGCTGCGCGCGGGCCATGTCGAACAGGTCGGCAGCCCGATGCAGCTTTATGCCGACCCCGACAACCGGTTCGTCGCCGGGTTCATCGGGTCTCCGGCGATGAATTTCCTGGCCGGGACGGTCGCGCCGGGCGGCACGGTCTCGGTGCCGGCGCTGGGCGGCCAGGCGGTGCCGGCCGCCGTCGCGCTGCCCGACGAGGGGGCGCCGGTGCTGGTCGGGCTGCGGCCCCAGCATCTGCAGGTCGCGGCCGACCCGGCCAGCCCGATCCGGCTGGATATCCGCGAACGCCTGGGCGGCGTGGCCTATGATTACCTCGATGCGCCGACCGGCGAACGGCTGATCGTCGAAACCCGCGGCGACGAGGCGATCCCCGAAGGCGCGGCGGTGCGCCTTGGTTTCGATCCGGCCGATGCATTGTTCTTCGACGGGGTCAGCGAGGCACGTTTGCGCTGAGCTGGCCCCCATGACCGGCCCGGGATCGTAAACCTGCTGTTAACCTTCCTGCCGCAAAGCTGGTGTCGCGAAAATTCGAGTTGAATTGTTCACGTTTTGGTCTCATAACGGGCGGAACAAGAGGTGAACGAAGCAGCGATTGCGACCCGGCGGGACGCATGGGATAAGGAAGCGACACATGGCAATGGCAGACATCCTCAAGATGAGCGACAAGAGTTCGGGCGACAAGCAGAAGGCCCTCGAGTCCGCCCTGGCCCAGATCGAACGCCAGTTCGGCAAGGGCTCGATCATGAAACTGGGCGGCGACAACCCTCTGGCCGATATCGAAGCGACCTCGACCGGGTCGCTGGGCCTTGATATCGCGCTGGGAATCGGCGGCCTGCCCAAAGGCCGGATCATCGAGATCTACGGGCCCGAATCCTCGGGCAAGACCACGCTGACCCTGCATGTGGTGGCCGAGGAACAGAAAAAAGGCGGGGTCTGCGCCTTTGTCGATGCCGAACATGCGCTGGACCCGCAATATGCCCGCAAGCTGGGTGTCGATCTGGACGAATTGCTGATCTCGCAGCCCGATACCGGCGAACAGGCGCTGGAAATCACCGATACCCTGGTGCGCTCGGGCGCGGTCAGCCTGGTGGTGGTCGATTCGGTCGCCGCGCTGACCCCCAAGAGCGAGCTTGAAGGCGACATGGGCGACAGTTCGGTCGGCGTGCATGCCCGGCTGATGAGCCAGGCGATGCGCAAGCTGACCGGCTCGATCAGCCGCTCCAACTGCATGGTGATCTTCATCAACCAGATCCGCATGAAGATCGGCGTGA
>OFET01000145.1_pt1 | contig 92787 bp, 90 predicted proteins | sample 1521211 | NCBI WGS metagenome assembly OFET01 (sample SAMN03766358, study PRJEB24113) | microbial mat metagenome | isolation source: enrichment culture HLUCC-A from microbial mat sample contains cyanobacterium... | reverse complement strand
CAGCCCCATCGCGAAAACATCAAACTCGCAGCTTGACCGGCGCATTAGGCTGCCTCCTGGTTCTTCACGGCGCGCAAGGCATCCTCGAGTTCAGAGAAGCCGGGGCGGATGTGGCTTGGCGTGTTCTGGCGGCCGACCTCGATGCAGATGTTGGTTGCGTGGTTGTGCAGATTGGCGACCAGCACCTCACGGATCAGTTCGTAGAAATGCGCGTCTTCCTCCGTCACCGTGCGGATGCGGTTGGCGAAGGGGCCGACCAGCCCGTAAGAGAGGAAAACTCCGAGAAACGTGCCCACGAGCGCGCCGCCGATGAGCTTGCCCAGCACCTCCGGCGGCTGGTCGATCGAGCCCATCGTCTTGATCACGCCGAGCACGGCGGCCACGATCCCCAGTGCGGGCAGGCCGTCGGCCATGATCTGGAACGCGTGCGCGGAATGCAGCGCGTGATGGCGATTCGCTTCCATCCGCTTTTCGAGCACCTCCTCGACCTGGTGTGGGTCGTCGAAGTTCATCGAGGCGGACCTCAGCGTGTCGCAGATCAGCTCCGTCGCCTCTCGGTCTGCCAGGACCTTGGGATAACGCTGGAAAATCGCGGAATCGTTGGGAGCCTCCGTGTGCTCCTCGAGGGCGACCGCGTTCTGGCGGGCGAGGCGGATCAGTTCGAAGAGCAGGCAGAGCAACTCACGGTAGTCCTCCGGCTTCCACTTGGGACCCTTGAAGACCTTGCCGAGATCCTTCACCGCATGCTTCACTGCGGCGAAGTCGTTGGAGATGAGGAATGCGCCGATCGCGGCGCCGCCGATCATGGTGAACTCGTAGGGCAGGGCCTTGAGGATGATGCCCATCTTGCCGCCGGCGAGCAGGTAGCCGCCGAACACCATGACGAACACCACGACGATGCCGACGATTCCCATCATGTCCGCCCGCTCCCCTGCCCGTTCGTGACTTGGCGATGTGGCGACTTTCGCGCCGGCCGGTTAACATTCCATCTTCGGTCGAACGAAAGCCGGCCCGCTCGCCCGGTCGATGCGGCGCCATCGACCGCCCGGCGCAGCGGGACCGGCCGGCATGGCGCACGCCGGGCTGCGCCTTTGAGGGTCGCCGTGGTGGCGCCATCGAGCCGGCATCAATTGCCGCGGAGGGCGCCGGCCTATTCGGCCGGGACGCGCATGTTGCGGCCTGCGAGCACCAGGCTGATCGTATAGGCCGTCTCGGGTGTGAGGCCGGCCAGGATGGCTGCGGCCGCGTCGGGCCGCATCTGGCCGAGAAAGCCCGCCGCGAAGTTCGGATCCATCGTCTCGAAAAGGGCGGCCGCTTCCTTTGGTTTCATCGTCTCGTACATTCGCGTCAGGCGCGCCAGGTCATCCGCCGCGGCGCCGTCGGCGAGCGCGATGGTCTCACGCAGCCGGCGCTCGGCCTCTTCCATCGTGTCGAGGTTGGCTGCAATACGCTCTTCGGCAATCGCCACGGCCCGCTCGCGGTCGGCGAGCGCCGCTTCGCGGCGGTCGAGTTCTGCCTCGCGCTCGGCCAGGGCGGTCAGCAGCGCGTCGGGCGAAGGTCGCACGTCCTGCGAGGCCGCTCCTTGCTCCGGTGCCTCGGCCTCGGTGCCCGAGGCTGCGAAGGCACGCAGGCCGTCGTGGATCTCGCTGCCGGTTCCCTCGACCAGGCGGAGCCCGCCCGAAACGAGGAACAGGGTGGCGAGGAGACCGAGCGTGCCCCGGCCGGCCGCCCTTCGCCGGCGCGCTCGCGCCTGTCGGGTCTGCGCCTGTCGGGTCTGCGCCGGTCGGGCCCGACCGGCCCGCTGCCGCGATGCGTCGGTCATTCCGCCTTACCCCTTTTCATTGCGCTGGTGGTGGTGGGAAGCCGCGATGGGGAAGGCGATGCGGACATGGCCGTCATGCCGGTTGCCCTCGATGGCCTGGGAAGCTTGGCCGCTCGCACCGCCGCCTCTGATCGAGCGCCGATTGCGCGATGCCCGCGATGGCCTTGTAAGGCGATGCCGGCGAGACGAGGCAGGCGTTCGGGCATCGGACGGTAGGGCAGAGGATGAGAATATGCGTCGCAATTGACGCCGCGAAGGTCACGCATCGGGCGGTGGCCGTTGACGAGCCGGACGCGGTCGACCGGCTGGTCGGGGGGATTCGCGCGCTCGGGCAAGAGTTGGCGATCGGGCTCGTCGTAGTGGGGGCCTTCGCGCACTTCCTTGAGGCGGTCCTGCAGGCCGAGGGCATCGCGCTGGTTCATACGCCGGGCATCGCGGTGAACTGTGCCGGTCCGCGTTTCTCGGCGGGCGAACGCAAGTCCGATCCGCGGGATGCGCGCACCATTGCGGACCTGATGAGCACGCGTGATTTGCGCCGGATCCTGCCCCGCGACGACATGCGGGTTGCGCTTCGGCTCGAGGTCGGTTGGCAGCGTGAGCTGATCCGGAACCAGACGCGGCGCATCTCCCTCCTGCGCGGGCTTCTCTGCGGCATCCATCCTGGCTTCGAGCGGACGCTCGGCCTCAGCCGCAAGGGAGCGCTGGCGCTGCTCGCACGCGATGTCACGGCCGCCGAGATCCGGCGTGCCGGCCAGTCCAGCCTGCTCGCCCATCTGAGGAAGACGCCGCAGCTGCGGGGGCCAGGCGGCCTCGTCGAGCGCGCGCCGGAGACCGGGAGGGCGCAGGAGATCGTCGTGACGGACGAAGCACCGAGGGCCGGGCTCATCCGGGATGTGGCCGCGCCGCCAAGGTCGCTCGGATCCTTGGCGCAGCATTGGCGACCGCTTGAGGCGTGGCAAAAGATCGTCTGCATCGACCACGATCTCGAGGCGCTGCTCGCCGACCCCCCTGACGGCGCCCGCATCCGTTCGCTGCCGTGTATGGGGGCGGGTCTCGTGACAGAGTTCGTCGCTTGCGTCGGCGACATTCGGCGCTTCGGATCGACGGATGCGCTGGCGTCCGCCGCCGGTCTCGCGCCCGTCCAGCGCCCGTCCGGAAAGCGCTCCGGCTGGCGCCGCGCCTACGGCGGCGACAAGGCGCTCAAGCGTTTCTGCTACCAGAACTCCTTCGGCGCCGTCACAACCGCAGACCCGCTCTCGCCGGGCTTCCATGACCGCAAGCGTCGGAAAGGAAAGCACTAAACGCAGGCCCTCGTCGCACTCGCCCGGCGCCGCGTCACCGCGATCTGGACCGTGCTTCAATGCCGCGTAGCCTTCGATCCCGGTCACAAGGCAGCTTGACTTGCCCATTACGCAGCTTCGCCGACGGAGCCCTCGGCACCGCCGCGCCGGCGACGTCTGACCTGTCGCTCCCGGCCAGCCGGCGCGCTGCGGCCGTGCGGGGTGTCGTGGCTGGACGCCATCGCCAGCTCGAGCCGTCGCGCGGTCTCTTCCGCGCGCTCCGTGGTGTCTTCGAGGCGGGCCGAAGCCTCGGCCGCGGTGGCCTTCGCCTGTTCGAGCGCGCGCTTGAGGTCGTCGACCTGCACCGACAGCATCGCCACCGCGCCGCCCATCCCGTTCTCGAGATCGTTGAAGCGCGTGAGGCGCCGCGACAGGACGAGGCAGTAGAGCCCCGCCCCGATCGCGCCGACGGCGAGAAGGATATCGGCGATGAGCATCATCTTGTCGGCCTCCTAGTTGAGCACGAATTCGGTGACGAGCAGGTCGCGCACGGCGCCTTCCCCGGTGACGAGCTGGATCCGGCGCAGCATCTGCGCGCGCAGGCGCACGAGGGCGGCCGGCGACTCGATCTCGGAGACCGGGACGGCCCTGAGGTAACTGTTCAGCACGTCGAGAATGCGCGGCATCTGGCCCGAGACCGACGAAGCGGCTGCGGGCGCGACCTCGAGCTGCGCGCGGAAGCGCAGGTGGCGGCTCTCGGCGGACTGTCCGAGCATCACCACCATCGGCTCGATCGGCACGAAGACCGGCATGCCCTTGCCTGTATCCTGCTCAACGGCCTGCGGTGTCGGGGGCTCGTCGCCCGTGGCGTCGAGCCCGGAGCCGAACGGCAGGAGGCCCGACCATGCGGCGTAGAAGCCGCCCCCGCCCAGCGCGAGCGCAAGGACGACCCCGATCAGCAGCGGCACCCTGGATTTGCGCGGCGGTTCTGCCGCGTCGGCGGTGTCTGTGGCGGACATCGACGCGAATCTCCTGTCGTGACGCCCATCAGTCATAGGCCGCCGGGGCTAACCGAATCTTAAGCGAAACCGGCGAGGGATCGGGGCATCCCAGAAGGGTGCACACGAGGGAGTGGCCGATGCAGAATGTCGCCGGGGTATGGTCTGGCCTCGACTTGCGTCAACGGGTGACGGTGGCGGTCGCCACGGTGGCCATGTTCGCCGCGGTGCTGTTCCTGTCGCGGCTGGCGATGCAACCCAGCATGGCGTTGCTGTATGCCGGGCTCGAAGGGCCGGCCGCGTCGGAGGTGGTCACCGCGCTCGAGCAGCGCGGCGTGCCCTACGAGGTGCGGGGCGCCGCGATCTATGCCCCCGAGGCCGAGCGCGACGCGCTGCGCATGGCCCTCGCCGGCGAGGGGCTGCCGCAGAACGGGTCGGCGGGCTACGAGCTTCTCGACGGGCTGTCGGGCTTCGGCACCACGTCGCAGATGTTCGACGCCGCCTACTGGCGCGCGAAGGAAGGGGAACTGGCGCGCACCATCACGGCGAGTTCGCAGGTTCGGTCGGCGCGTGTGCACATTTCCAACCCCGCGTCGCAGCCCTTCCGGCGCGACTCGGCGCCCTCAGCCTCGGTCTTCGTGACGCCCGCTGGCGCGAGTCTGTCGCACGAGCAGGCGCAGGCGCTGAAATTTCTCGTGGCCTCCGCGGTCTCGCGGCTCCAGCCGCAGAACGTCTCGGTCATCGACGCCGCCTCGGGGACCGTGATTGACGGGCAGGCCGAGGCCTCGATCGGCGAGATTGAGGCCGAGCGCGCCGCCGAGCTTCAGCGCTCGGTGGAGCGGTTGCTGGAGGCGCGCGTGGGGCCGGGCCGCGCCGTCGTCGAGGTGCGGATCGAGCCGCAGACCGACCGCGAATCGATCGTGGAGCGGCGGATCGACCCGGATGGCCGCGTCGCCATCGCCACCGAGACCGAGGAGCGCAGTTCGCAGAGCCAGGGGCCGGCGGAGGGCGCGGTCACGGTCGCCTCCGACCTTCCCGATGGCGACGCCAACGCCGAGGGCGGGCAGCGCAGCAGCCAGGATACCGAACTGCGCGAGCGCACCAATTTCGAGGTTTCCGAGACGAGCCGCGAGATCCTGAGGGAGCCGGGCGGCATCCGTCGGCTCACCGTGGCGGTGCTGGTCGACGGCACGCGCGAGACGGGGCCCGACGGGGCCGAGATCTGGGAGTCGCGCAGCGCGGAAGAGCTGTCCGACATGCGCGAGCTGGTGGCCTCCGCCGTCGGATTCGATGAGGCGCGGGGCGACGCGATCACCCTCAAGTCGCTTCCCTTCGAGGCCCTGCCCGGGGCCGAGGAGGCGACCGCGCCAGCGGAGGCCTTTCCGCTCGACATCATGCAACTTGCGCAACTCGCCACCCTGGCCGTGGTCGCGCTGGCCTTGGGACTCTTTGTCGTGCGTCCGATCCTCACCGGAGCGCGCGGCACGCCCGACGCGCTGCCGGCCCCGGATGGCGAGGTGGGCGCTCCGCCCGCGCTGACCGGCGAGATTGCCGACGATTTCGGCGGGCCGGCCATGACCACGGTCGCGGATTTCGACTTCGATCTCGGTGGCGGTGGCGACTTGCCGGGCCTTGACGGCGACGACCCTGTCGGCCGTCTCAAGGCGCTGATCGACGAAAGACAGGAGGAGACGATGGAGATCCTGCAGAGCTGGATGGATGACGGAAAGGAACGGGCTTGATGGGCAAACCCCTGACGCTGGAGGATTTCGACCGCAGCGTGCCGGCTCGGCAACAGGCCGAAGGCGGTAATCCAGGTCCCACCGCCGCGGAGCTCGAACAGGAACGGCTGCAGGCCTTCGAGAAGGGTTACGGCGCCGGCTGGGAGGATTCGGCGCGCGCGCACCGCGATGAGCAGGACCGGATCTCGGCCGAGTTCGGGCGCGCGCTGCAGGAGATGTCGTTCACGTTCCACGAGGCGCAGGCGGCGCTGATGCAGGAGGTCGAGGGCGTGCTCGCCGGGCTCGTGGAAGCCGTGCTGCCCGAGGCGCGGGTGCCGGCGCTGGCCGCGCTGGTCCGGGACCGGGCGCGCGAGCTCGCCGGGCAATCGGGCGCGACGGTGGAGATCGTCGTGGCCCCCGACAACGTGGCCCGCATCGAGGGGCTGGCGCAAGGCCGGCCGGCACCGCCGCTGCGTGTGGTCGGCGAGCCCTCGCTGGGCGTCGGGCAGGCCTTCCTGCGCTTCGGTGCGAGCGAGGAGAAGATCGACCTCGACGCGGCACTCGCCGACCTGCGCGCCGCCGTCGCCCGCTTCGCGGCGGAGGGGAGCGCCGGCGCGACCGCCGCGGGCCGAGACGACGCCGAGGACGGGGACGACGAGTCCGGCAACGGCGAGGCGATGGAGATGCGATATGCCTGAGGATGGAACCAGCCACGCCAGCCCCTTCACCCAGGTGCCCGTCGAGGTCACGGTCTGCGTCGGCCGTGCCCGTCCGCGGGTGCGCGATCTGCTGCGTCTCGGCCCCGGCGGGGTTCTGCCCCTCGACCGCAGCGTGGACGACCCCGTGGAACTCTTCGTTGGCGACCGGCTGATCGCCCGCGGCGAACTCGTCGAGGACGAGGACGGCCCGCCCGGCCAACTCGCCGTGCGCCTCACCGAGATCGTCGCCATCGAGGACCGGGTCTGACCGGATGCGCCAAGCCGCCCAGCCCGACCCGCCCTGCCGTGGCCGGGCGCGCCGGCCGAACGGGGGCCGTGCGCGCGTGAGCTCGGCCCGAATCGTGCCGGGCGCCCCCGCGCCCGGTCTCCGGGGGAGAGCCGGCACCCCCTCCACCTTGCGCCCCGGCCCCGCCCGGCCCGGGGCGGCCGGCCGCAGCGGCACGGCCAACGCCGTGGTGCTCTTTGCGGCGACGTTCCTGTGCGCGGCGGCCCCGGCCGGGGCGCAGGAACTGTCGATCTCGCTCGGCGACGATGCCTCGCTCACCGCGACCACACTGCAGCTCATCGCCGCCATCACCCTGCTCAGCCTCGTTCCGGGCCTTGCGGTGATGGTCACCTGCTTTCCGTTCATCGTGACGGTGCTGTCGATCCTGCGGATGGCGATCGGCCTGCAGCAATCGCCGCCCAACATGCTGATCGTCACGCTGGCCCTGTTTCTCACCTATTTCGTGATGGACCCCGTGCTGACCGAGGCCTGGCAGGCGGGCATCCGCCCCCTGCTCGACGAGGAGATCGACCTCGCCACCGGCTTCACGCAGACGATGGAGCCGTTCCGCCTGTTCATGGCCAGCCGCGTCGATCCGCAGACCTTCGCCACCCTGCAGGACCTGCGCCCCGACAGCGCCACGCCGGGTGGGCTGACGCAGGACGCGGCGTTGTCGGTGCTGGTGCCGTCGTTCCTGCTCAGCGAGATCGAGCGCGCCTTCGAGATCGGCTTCCTCATCTTCATGCCGTTCCTGATCATCGATCTCGTGGTGGCCGCGGTGCTGATGTCGATGGGCATGATGATGGTCCCGCCGGCGCTCGTCTCGCTGCCCTTCAAGCTCGCCTTCTTCGTGGTGGCCGACGGGTGGAGCCTCATCTCGGAGGCGTTGGTGCGCAGCTACCTCTAGCGGACGCGTCGGCCATGGCGGGACGGCTGCCGCCCGGCCGTCAGCCGCGGCAGGGACCGGCGCCCGCCTCCGCGAGGCGGCGGAGCGTGCCTGCGTCGACCAGCCCCTCCGTCGCCGTCGCTCCCACCACGGCCGAGGGTGTGCCGCGAAAGCCGAACAGGGCGGCGAGGCGGGCCGTCTCGGCGATGCGGGCGGCGACCGCGGGCCCCTGCATGTCGGCAACGAGGCGCTCGGCGTCGAGCCTCATCGCCTCGGCCGCTTCGCGTGCGCCCGCTTCTGAGGGACGCAGGAAGCGGCGCGTGAGGTGGGCGTGCATCTCGTCGTGCCGCCCCTGCAGCCCGGCCGCCAGCGCCACCTTCGCCGAGAAAACTGATGTGGGTCCGAGGATCGGCCATTCGTGCCACGTGATCGACAGGGCCGGCCCGCCCAGCCCGCGCAGCCGGCTCGCGAGCGCGGGGCAGGTGGGGCAGCGGTAATCCGTAAACACCGCGACAGGCACGCCGGGGACGTCCTCGCGGAACAGCGCGGCGCAGAGCGCCTCCCGCGGCATCGGTTCGGGGGGCTTTCCCGCGTCCAGTCCGAGGGTGAGGAGGTCGGCGCCCGACGCCGACGCTCCCGTGTCGAGACGACGGAAGCCCGGCGCAGTGGGGATGGGCCGTGTGGGTGGAGGGCCGGCCCGGTCGCGCCAGGCGCCCCAGCCCGCCAGGGCCGCGAGCCCGAGCGCGGCCGCGCCGAGCATGGCGTGGCGGCGGCCCTCCCCTCTGGTCGACGGCGCCCCGGTGCTCACCTCAGACGGGCGGCTGACCCGCACCTGCGGGCTGCCCCTCCAGCACCCGCCGGCGCGCGGCACGCTCGGAGGCCGACTTGAGCTGGCCGCAGGCGGCCATGATGTCCTCGCCGCGCGGGGTTCGGATCGGCGCGGCATAGCCCGCCTTGTAGACGATGTCGGCGAAGCGCTCGATCCGCTCCCAGTCGGACCGTTCATAGGGCGCGCCGGGCCACTCGTTGAAGGGAATGAGGTTGATCTTGGCGGGGATTCCCTCGATCAGCTTCACCAGACGGCGCGCATCGGCATCGGTATCGTTCACGCCCTTCAGCATGACGTATTCGAACGTGATCCGCTCCGAATTGGACAGGCGCGGATAGGCGCGCAAGCTCGCGAGCAGATCGGCGATCGGCCACTTGCGGTTGATCGGCACCAGCCGGTCGCGCACCTCGTCGGTCGTGGCGTGGAACGACACCGCCATCAGGCACCCGATCTCCCGGGCGCAGCGGGCGATCTCGGGCACGACGCCGGAGGTCGACAGCGTGATCCGGCGCCGCGAGAGCGAGATGCCCTCGCCGTCCATCACGATCTGCATCGCGTCGCGGACGTTGTCGAAGTTGTAGAGCGGCTCGCCCATCCCCATCAGAACGACGTTAGACAGAAGGCGCGCCTCGTCCTTCGGCGCGCGCCCCGGCTCGGGCCATTCGCCGAGGTCGTCGCGCGCCAGCATCACCTGTCCCACGATCTCGCCCGCCGTCAGGTTGCGCACCAGCCGCTGGGTGCCGGTGTGGCAGAACGAGCAGGTCAGCGTGCAGCCCACCTGCGAGGAAATGCAGAGCGTCCCCCGGTCGGCCTCGGGGATGTAGACGGTCTCGACCTCGTGACCGCCGGCGATGCGGACGAGATACTTGCGGGTGCCGTCGGCCGAGACCTGCCTCGACACGATCTGCGGCACCTCGATGGCGAAGCTCTCGGCCAGCCGCGCGCGATAGTCCCTGGCGAGGTTGGTCATCGCGCCGAAATCGCGCACGCCCTTCTGGTAGATCCATTGCCAGATCTGCCCGACGCGCATCTTCGCCTGCTTCTCGGGCGTTCCGGCCGCGATCAGTGCCTCGCGCAGCTGCGCGCGCGTCAGGCCGACCAGGTTCACCCGTCCGTCCTGCGCCTCGGGCAGCTTGCGGGGCAGCGTCAGCACGTCCTGCGTGATCGGCGCGGTTGCGGTCATGGCTCGGATCTCCGGCGGTCAGGTCTCGGCCCGTTCCATATAGCGCACGCCCGCCCCGGCGGAACCCGGGCGCGACCGGCGCGCGGCTGGGTCACTCGGCGCAGCGGCTCTCGGCGTCCTCCATCGCGGCGGTGAACCCCATCAGCGAGAAGGTGTCGGTGGTGGTTGTCCCGCGCGCGGAGACGGCGGTCACCGTGGCCTCGGCCCCCCCCTTCATCGCCTCGACGATGGCAGCGTCCGAGTCCGCATCCGCGGGCCAGGCCCATTCGCCGTCGGTGAACATCTCGTACTCCTCCCCGCCGATCTCGACCGTCGCGGTCGAGCCCCCGGCGAACGGATAACCGCCCGTGAACGAAACTTCGCCCGCCGCGCCCGGGCGGAAGGTGACGAAGAGCAGGATGTCGCCGCGGAGCACGTCTTCGGTCACGTCGGAGCCGTCGCGCTCCGCCTGCCACGATTTCGGGGCCGAGACGCCCCAGCACTCGCGCGGGCTGTCCTCGACAAAGACCGACCAGTCGGTCTTGGCCGCCACGCGGTTGGTCGATTCCTCCTGCGCCTGCGCGCCCGTCGCTCCCGCGAGCACGGCGCCTGCGAGCGCCAGCGCAAAGGCCACGTGTCCACCCTTCGCCCGTGCCGTCATCTGTCCGCTGCCTCCGTCCATTGCCTGATCGCCTGCCCCGCGTTCGGGATCCCCAGTCCGTGTCTCCCGCGGCCGCACGTGCCCGGTCGTGCCGACCTGTCGTCGACCGTGCCGCGGCATTGCGTACAGCAGGGGCGACTGCAAGCTCCCGGCGAGACACTAGCGCAAATTTTACAGGGCGCGAAAGCCGTTCTGGCGAAAACTTGCCGCTTGCGCGGGACGGCGGAGGGCCGCCGGGGCTCAGGCGAACGCGTCGGCCGAATAGCCCTGCAGGTAGAGCGCCGCCGTGAGGTCGGCGTGGGTGATCCGCAGGGTGCATTGCGCGGCGACGGCCGGCTTGGCGTGCATGGCCACGCCCATGCCGGCGCGCGCCAGCATCCCGAGGTCGTTGGCGCCGTCGCCCAGTGCGATGACGTCGGCCGGGTCGATACCGAGTCGCGCCGCGGCGGCCTCGAGCGCAGCGACCTTCGCCTCGCGCCCCAGGATCGGCTCGGCCACGCGCCCGCTAAGCCGCCCGTCCGCCTCGAGCAGCACGTTCGCCTGGTGGTCGTCGAAGCCGAGCCGGGCGGCGACGGGGCCCGAGAAAGACGTGAAGCCGCCCGAGACGAGCAGGGTGTGCGCCCCGTGCGCCTGCATCGTGGCGACGAGCGTCCGCCCGCCCGGCGCCTCGGTGATCCGCTCCTCCAGCACTTGGGCGATCACGGCGGCGTCGAGCCCTTCGAGCACCGCCACCCGCTCTCGCAGCGCGTCCTCGAAGTCGAGCTCGCCGTTCATCGCCCGCGCGGTCACCTGCTTCACGCGGGCCCCGACGCCGGCCACGTCGGCCAGCTCGTCGATGCATTCCTGGCCGATCATCGTGCTGTCCATGTCGGCGATCAGCAGCCGCTTTCGCCGCCCCTCCTGCGGCACCACGCAGAGATCGACGCCGAGCGCCTGCATGTCGCCCCAGACGTCCCACAGGGTGTCGGGCACGCGCGGGACGGCAAACTCCGCCGCGATGTCGGGCGCAAGCCAGACCACCTCTCCCCCTCCCCAGGCGTCGCGCAGGGCGCGCACGGCGGCACGGTCGAGAGTGGGGCGGGCGGGGTTCGTGATCAGGACGACGACGGGCATGGGGCCTCCGGGATACGCCCCGCCGTAAATCATGCCGCGCCGCGCCCGGCCAGACCCGGGGCGACCTGCGACAAACCTCATCATCTTCCTGCGGATTTCTGGATTGCCCTCGAGTGGACGCAGGCGTATCGGCAACGGCGGGACACCTCTCCCCAACGAGGGGCGCATATCTGGAAGGATACCATGAAAGAGCCCGTCAAACCGGCCGCGCGGCCGGACAATCCGCGCTTCTCCTCCGGCCCCTGTGCCAAGCCCCCCACCTTCAGCCTCGACAAGCTGTCCGGCGCGCCGCTCGGCCGCTCGCACCGCGCAAGCGCCGGCAAGGCCAAGCTCAAGGCCGCGATCGAGGGCACCCGCGAGGTGCTGGGCATCCCCGCCGACTACCGCATCGGCATCGTGCCCGCCTCCGACACCGGCGCCTTCGAGATGGCGATGTGGACGATGCTGGGCGAGCGCCCCGTGGAGATGGTGGCATGGGAAAGCTTCGGTGCCGGCTGGGTCACCGACGCCGTCAAGCAGCTCAAGCTCGACGCGCAGGTGCACGAGGCGGACTATGGCGAGATCGTCGACATGGCCGCCCTGAACTACGACCACGACGTCTGTTTCACCTGGAACGGCACGACCTCGGGCGTGCGTGTGCCCACCGGCGACGCGATCCCGGCCGACCGGGCGGGGCTGACGCTGTGCGACGCGACCTCGGCCGCCTTCGCGATGGACCTGCCGTGGGACAAGCTCGACGTCGCCACCTTCTCCTGGCAGAAGGTGCTGGGCGGCGAGGCGGCGCATGGCGTGCTGATCCTGTCGCCGCGGGCGGTCGAACGGCTCGAGAGCTACACCCCGCCCTGGCCGCTGCCCAAGATCTTCCGCCTCACCAAGGGGGGCAAGCTGAACGAGGGCATCTTCGAGGGGGCGACGATCAACACGCCGTCGATGCTGTGCGTCGAGGATTACCTCTTCGCGCTCGACTGGGCGCGCTCGATCGGGGGGCTGCCGGCGCTGATCGCGCGGGCCGACGCGAACGCCGCCGTGGTGGACCGCTTCGTACAGGCGCATGACTGGATCGACTACCTGGCGACCGATCCGGCCACGCGCTCGACGACCTCGGTCTGCCTCAAGTTCACCCATCCGGGCATCGCGGATGGCGAAGCCTTTGCCAAGGCGGTGGCGAAGCGGCTGGAGGGCGAGGGGGTCGCCTACGATGTGAACGGCTATCGAGACGCGCCTCCGGGCCTGCGTATCTGGTGCGGGTCGACCGTGGAGGCCGCGGATCTCGAGGCGCTCATGCCCTGGATCGCATGGGCCTGCGAGACCGAACGCGCCGCGCTGTCGGTCGACGCCTGAGCGAAATTTCGTACGAGATTTCGGGTTCGATCTTTCGTACGAAAGATCGGGACGGGCTGTCCCGATCCTCTCCATCTCCGGCCGGCGCGCCCGGCCCCCGCGAAAGGACCACGAGCCATGGCTCTCGATTCCAATCTCCCCCGCGTGCTCGTCTCCGACAAGCTGTCCGAGACGGCCGTCCAGATTTTCCGCGACCGCGGGATCGACGTCACCTTCGACCCCTCCATCGGCAAGGACAAGGAGCGTCTGCGCGCCGAGTTGCCCAACTACGACGGGCTCGCCATCCGCTCGGCCACGAAGGTCACCGAGAAGTTGCTCGAGGCCGCGCCGCGGCTCAAGGTGATCGGGCGGGCGGGCATCGGCGTCGACAACGTCGACATCCCCGCCGCCTCGAAACGCGGCGTGATCGTGATGAACACGCCGTTCGGCAACTCCATCACCACCGCCGAGCACGCCATCGCGATGATGATGGCCGTCGCGCGTCAGATCCCGCAGGCCAACGCCTCGACCCATGCCGGGCTCTGGGAGAAGTCGCGCTTCATGGGCACAGAGCTGACCGGCAAGACGCTGGGCGTGATCGGTGCCGGCAATATCGGCGGGATCGTCTGCGACCGCGCCCACGGCCTGCGCATGAAGGTGCTGGCCTACGACCCCTACCTCTCGGAAGAGCGCGCGGCGAAGATGGGCGTGACCAAGGCCGAGCTCGACGAGCTGCTGCACCGGTCCGATTTCGTCACGCTGCACGTGCCGCTCACCGACAAGACCCGCAACATCCTCTCGGCCGACGCGATCCTGAAGATGAAGCCGGGCGTGCGGATCATCAACTGCGCCCGCGGCGGGCTGGTCGACGAGGCTGCGTTGGCCGAGGCGTTGAAGAACGGGCATGTCGCGGGCGCGGCCTTCGACGTCTTCGCCGAGGAGCCGGCGACCGAGAACCCGCTCTTCGGTCTCGACAACGTGGTGGTCACCCCGCATCTCGGCGCCGCCACCACCGAGGCGCAGGAGAACGTGGCCCTGCAGGTGGCCGAGCAGATGTCGGACTACCTGCTGACGGGCGCGGTGCAGAACGCGCTCAACATGCCCTCGGTCACCGCCGAGGAGGCAGCAGTGATGAAGCCGTGGCTGAAGCTCGCCGAGCACCTGGGCGCCTTCATCGGGCAGATGACCGACGAGCCGATCGAGGCGATCAACATGCTCTACGACGGCGCCGTGGCCGAGATGAACCTCGAGGCGATGGGCTGCGCGGCCATCGCGGGCGTGATGCAGGCGAGCAATCCCGACGTGAACATGGTCTCGGCACCCGTCATCGCCGCCGACCGGGGCGTGCGCGTCAGCCGCACGACCCAGCCGCAGACCGGCGTCTTCGAGGCCTACGTCAAGATGACTGTGGTCACCAAGACGCGCGAGCGGTCGATCGCGGGCACCGTCTTTTCCGACGGCAAGCCGCGCTTCATCCAGATCAAGGGCATCAACATCGACGCCGAGATCGGGCGCCACATGCTCTACACCACCAACGAAGACGTGCCGGGAATCATCGGCACGCTGGGACGGACGCTGGGCGAGAACGGTGTGAACATCGCCAACTTCACCCTCGGCCGGTCGGAGAAGGGACGCGACGCGATCGCGCTGCTCTACGTCGACGACGTGGTGCCCGAGCCGGTGCTGCAGCAGCTGCGCGAGACCGGGCTGTTCGGGCAGGTGCGGCCGCTGAAGTTCGACATGTGATGACGCCATCCCTGCGCGCCCGGGCAAGGGCGCAGGGCGCGTACCAGCGTCACGGCGAAGGCCGGGCCCGCCACGGCGACCGCCTCGATCGGCGCGACGGCCTTCGGCACGCCGTGACGGGCCACCGCCACGCCGAGAAGCACGAGGCCCACCACGCCGACGCGGCGCGCAGGCGCAGCCCGGAGGGGTCGGGCGCGCGGGGCATGGGCGGAGCGATCCTCGTTCGTGCGCTGCCCCTCAATCGGGCACTCGCGCAGCGGTTGATTCCTTTTTCGTCCCTTCGGCGATTTCGGACGGGTCAGGGCGTCGCGCCGGTGCGATCTTCATGCCCTCTCAACCCTTCGGCGGTTCCCTCCTTGTCCACGATGGCGACGAGGAGGCGGTCATGACCATCACGAACCGAGGCGGCTCCGGCGACGGCCGCATGCCCTTTCCATTATCTCTGCCCGTGCACGCGCGGAACTCCGGCTGCGCGGCCGAGGCGGCCGACAGCCCGCTCCTTCGCGCGCTCGTCGCGCGATTCCTCGACCCGGACACGTCGCGCGCCCATGTCTGCCCGCCCGCTCCGGTGAGCCCGACCACGCCGCCCCGTTAGCTCGCGCAGGACGTAACGTCATCTCTGCGCCGGCCGGCATTCGGCGATAGCCTCCGCACGCGACAAGACGGGGAGGCAGGCACATGGACGACATCGTGATTCTCTCGGGGCGCCGCACGGCGATCGGCGCCTTCGGCGGTGCGCTCGCGGGCACCCCGCCCATCTCGCTCGGCGCGGAGGTGGCCAGGGCGGCGCTGGCGGATGCGGGCGTCGAGGCTGCTCAGGTGGGCACCGTGGCCTTCGGACATGTCATCAACACCGAGCCGCGCGACATGTATCTCAGCCGCGTCGCGGCGATGGAGGCAGGCATCCCCGACACCTGCCCTGCGATGAACGTCAACCGCCTCTGCGGCTCGGGCGCGCAGGCCGTCGTCTCGGTCGTGCAGGGGCTGGCGCTGGGCGATGCCGAGTTCGGCCTGGCAGGCGGGGCCGAGAGCATGAGCCGCAGCCCCCACGTGCTGACCGACGGGCGCTGGGGCGCCAAGATGGGCGACGTGCGGGCGCTCGACATGATGCTCGGCGCACTGAACTGCCCGTTCGGAACGGGACACATGGGCGTCACCGCCGAGAACGTCTCCGACGAGCGGCAGATCAGCCGGGAGGACCAGGACGCCTTCGCGCTCGAGAGCCAGCGGCGCGCGGCCGCGGCGCAGGAAGAGGGGCGGTTCGACAGCCAGATCGTGCCGATCGAGGTGAAGCGCAAGCGCGAGACGGTCGCCTTCGCCCGCGACGAGCACCCCAAGGAGACGACCCTCGAGGCGCTGGCGGGACTGCGGCCGGCCTTCCGGAAGGACGGCACGGTGACCGCGGGCAACGCGAGCGGCATCAACGACGGCGCGGCGGCCCTCGTCTTCGCCCGTGCCGGGGCGGCCGAGCGCCTGGGGCTGAAGGCGCGGGCGCGGGTGCTGGGCTACGCCCATGCGGGCGTCCGGCCCGAGGTGATGGGCGTCGGCCCGATCCCGGCGGTCAAGTCGCTCTGTGCGAGGACGGGGCTGAGCGTGGAGGACTTCGACGTGATCGAGTCGAACGAGGCCTTCGCCGCGCAGGCCATCGCGGTAAATCGCGGGCTGGGCCTCGACCCGGCCAGGGTGAATCCCAACGGCGGCGCCATCGCGCTCGGCCACCCCGTGGGCGCGACCGGCGCGATCCTGACGGTCAAGGCGCTCTACGAACTCGAGCGGACGGCCGCGCGTCGGGCGCTGGTGACCATGTGCATCGGCGGCGGGCAGGGAATCGCGCTGGCGCTGGAGCGGATCTGAGCGCGGCGGCTGGGCCGTTGGGGGCCATGCGCGCGGCAGCCATGGCAGGGGGCGCCGCCCCCGTCGCCCGGTCCGGGCGACTCCCCCGGAGTATTTGGGCCAGGATGATGGGCAGGCGCGGCGCGTGCGGGGCCGTGCGGACTCGACTCGGGGCCGGAGCAGAAGTTAGAACATAAAAAGAACATCCTGCTGCCGGTTCGTTCGCTGCCCCATGCCGACCCGACGGATCCTTTCGCTGTGGTTCCCGCGCCTCGCTGCGGAGCGGTGCCTGCGCGCCGAGCCGGTGCTCGGGGCCGCGCCCTTCGCCGTAGTGGGCGAGCGGCGGGGCGTGCCGCTGCTCGTGGCGCTTTCGGGCGAGGCGCAGGCGGCGGGGCTCGTGCGAGGCCAGCCGGTGCGGGATGCGCGCGCGATGTGCCCCGACCTCGTGACGCGGATCGAGAACCCGCGGGCCGAGGCCGATTTCCTCGCCGCGCTTCAACGCTGGGCGGGCAAGTTCTCGCCCTGGATCGCGGCCGAGCCGCCGGCGGGGCTGGCTGCCGACCTGACGGGCTGCGCCCATCTGTTCGGGGGGGAGGCGGCGCTGCTCGCGCAGGTCGAGGCGGATTGCGCGGGGATCGGGCTGACGGTATGTGCCGGGATCGCCGATACGCTCGGCGCGGCCTGGGCGCTCGCCCGCTACGGCGGGGGCGGCGGGCCGGCAGCCGCGCGCAGCGGCGATGCGATCGACCAGGAGGCCCGGGCCACGCGCTCGCGCGCGGCCAGGCGCCGGCACTGGGAGCGGGGCGGCGTGCCGCCCGCGCCGCAGGCGGCGCCCCCCGGTCAGGCCGCGCCGGAGGGGCGGATCGCGGCGCCGGGGCGCACGCGCGGCGCCCTCGGCACGCTGCCCGTCGCTGCGCTCAGGCTGCCCGACGAGGTGGTGGCGCAGCTCGCCAGGCTGGGCCTGCGGCGGATCGAGGACGTGGCGGGCCAGCCCCGTGCGGGCCTCGCCCGGCGCTTCGGGCAGGAGCTGGTGCTGCGGCTCGACCAGGCGTTCGGCACGGTGCCCGAGCCGCTCGCGCCCGCCGCGCCGCCGCCCCGCTTCGCCGTGCGGCTGACCCTGCCCGAGCCGATCGGACTCGAGGCCGATCTCGCCGCAGCGCTCGACCGCCTGCTGCCCGAGCTTGCCCGGCGGCTGCGCGACAAGGGGCGGGGCGCGCGGCGGGTGCGCCTGCGGGTGGAGCGGACCGATCGCACGCAGCACTGGGCCGAGGTGGGCCTCGCCCGGCCCACGGCCGACCCCGAGCGGCTGCGGCTCCTGCTCGCGATGCGGCTGCCCGACATCGAGGCCGGCGACGGCATCGACGTGGTCCGCCTCGAGGCGCACGTGACCGAGCCGGTCCACGCCGCGCAGCATCGCGGCCAGCTCGCGGTGAGCGACGCGGTGCGGCGGGGCGGAGCGGGCCCGGAGGCCGGAACGGCGCTCGACGACCTTGTGGGGCGGCTCGGCGCGCGGGTCGGCGAGTCGGCGGTGCTGCGCCTCCATCCCGGAGACAGCCACATCCCCGAGAAGACGACCCAGGTGCAGGGCGCGGCCTGGTCGGAGCCTGCACGCGGCTGGCTGGTGCCCGCCCCGGTGCCCCGACCGCTCGCCATCTTCCGCCCCGAGCCTTTGCACCCCGAGCCTTTGCACCCCGGGCCTTTGCACCCCGGGCCCGTGCACGCAGCGTCGGTGCATGCCGACCCCGACGCCGCTCCCGCCGCTCTCCCCGAGGCCGCCCCCGAAGCGACACCGTCGATCCGCCCCGCGTGCCCGCCCGCGCGGTTCCGCTGGCGGCGGCGGCGCTTCGAGACGGTGGCGGCCACCGGGCCCGAGCGGATCGCGCCCGAATGGTGGCTCGACGATCCCGACTGGCGGACGGGCGTGCGCGACTACTGGCAGGTAGAGGTGGCGGGCGGCGAGCGGCTCTGGCTCTACTACGCCCACGGCGCCGCTCTCTCGGCCGGCTGGTTCTGCCACGGGCGGTTCGCCTGAGTCGCCCTGCCCCCACGCCGTCGCCGACCCACCCATGACGGGTCCGGGGCGCGCGATCCGCTGAAAGAGCGCCCGCGCCCTGCTTCTTTCTGTTGCAAATACGCAGCTTCCCCCGGCAGCCGCGCGCTCCCCCGTGCGGTCGGACGCCCGCGCATTTCACGGGCGCCGCGGGTGGCGCGCGCAGGCGCGGGCTGCCGGGCGGGGGGGGCGATGCCGCAGGCGAGGTCCGCGCGTCCCGGCGCGGGGCGCCTCAGTTTGCCGCCTCGACGACCCCCACGATGGGGCCGAGCGGCCAGCCGGCATCGGCGCGGCCGATCGCCGGCGCGTAGAGGCGCGAGACCTTGCCGTCGAGGTAGAGCGCGTTCGGCACGCCAAGGCCGTCGCGGAACAGCCGGCCGAAGGCGTGGAAGTTGACCCGCTCGTCGGAGATGGCGAAATGCACCGTCACCCCGTCGGCCGCTACGCCGACGCCATTACGGATGTGCATGCTGTCGGACGCGGGCAGGAACCGCGGGTGCAGCGCGCCGCCGATCACCAGCATCGGGCCAGACTGGGTGGCGAAGCGGCACGCGGGCCGGCGGGTGGCGTAGTCGGTCGTTTCGATCACCGCCGCGCGGCCGTCGCCCCAGCAGAACACGCCGTTGGGCAAAAGGCCGAAATTGCCCGGCCCGTCACCCTCGATCAGCGGCACCCGTTCGACCCCGTTCTCGACGTAGTGACCCACCGGAGCGCGGTCGTCGTGATACATGCCCCCGTTCGTCGCGAAGGCCAGCCGCAGCCCCTCCTGCCGCAGCGCCCGGTCGATGGCGGTGAACGAGCCGTAGAGCGCGCCGGTCGCGTCGCTGTGCCAGAGGCGGATGTCGTCGGCGTCGGCGCGGTAGCTGCACACGGTGTAGGAGGCGCCGTCGTGCTCCATCGGACGGCAGGCGGGATCGGCGTCGGCCGCTACGGCCGCGCCCCCGGCAAGGGCTGCGAGGGCAAGGACGAGGGATCGGCGCATCCGGCTACTCGTCGTCGGGCGCCTCGCCCGCATGGGGGGCGAGGTCGCGAGCCACCTTGTCCTGCGAGAACAGGCGGCGCGTCTCGTCCATCCTGTCGAACGTGTCGTCGATGCGGAAGCGCAGATCGGGCGCGTATTTCAGCGTCAGCTGCTTGGAGACGAGCCGGCGCAGCTCGGAGTTGTTGCGTTTCAGCGCGGCGAGCATCTCGTCGGCGCCCTGGCCGCCCAGCGGCAGCACGAACACCGTCGCGTGCTTGAGGTCGGGCGAGAGGCGCACCTCGCCCACGGTGATCGAGACTCGCGACAGGTCGGGGTCGTGCACCTCGCCGCGAGCGAGCACGTCGGAGAGCGTCCGGCGGACGAGTTCTCCGACCCGGAGCTGCCGTTGCGACGGGCCGGGGCCGGAGTGATGCGCGTTGCGTGCCATGTGGCTCACCTAGGGCGGGCCGCGCCCTCGCGCAAGCGGCGCCGTTTGCAGCCCATCCGCGACCGGCGTAGAGGGGGGAAACGGGAGCGGGAGGGCGCACATGTCCGAGATGCCGAGGATCGTGGTCGCGGGGGCGTCGGGCCGGATGGGGCGAATGCTCCTGCACGAGATCGCGGGCCGAGACGACATGGAGCTCTCGGCCGCCCTCGAGCGGCCGGGCCACGACTGGTTGGGCGAGGATGCCGGGGTGGCGATGGGCGCGGCTCCCCTTGGCGTGCGCGTCACGGACGACCCCTGGGAAGCGCTGGCCAGGGCGCAGGGCGTGGTCGACTTCACCGCGCCGGAGGCGAGCTGCGAGCTTGCCGGGATCGCCGCGCAGGCCCGCGCGGTGCACGTGATCGGGACGACGGGCTTCACCGACGACCATCTCGCGCAGATCGACGCGGCGGCGCGGCACGCGGTGATCGTGCGGGCCGGCAACATGAGTCTCGGCGTCAACCTGCTGCTCGCGCTGACGCGGCAGGTGGCCGCCGCGCTCGGCCCCGAGTTCGACGTCGAGGTGATCGAGGCGCATCACCGCCACAAGGTCGACGCGCCCTCGGGCACCGCGCTGATGCTGGGAGAGGCCGCGGCCGAAGGGCGGGGCGTGGCCCTGACGGATGTCTACGAGGCCGCGCGCGACGGCATCACCGGCAGGCGCGAGCCGGGGCGCATCGGCTTTTCCGCGATCCGGGGCGGCGACATCGTGGGCGAGCACGACGTGCTCTTCGCCGCTCCGGGAGAGCGGATCGTGCTGCGCCACGTCGCCTCCGACCGGGCGCTCTTCGCCCGCGGCGCCCTGCGGGCGGTGCTCTGGGGGCAGGGCCGCTCGCCCGGCCACTATGCCATGACCGACGTGCTCGGGCTCTGACGGCGGCAGCGGCCGACCGCCACGCGGTCACATTCCCGTGAGGAGGCGGCTGCCGGAAATCCATTCCCCGGGAGCTCTGCGTTGAAATGCCGCGAACCCGGGAGACGACCATGCCTGCCAAGACTTCGATAGCGGTGCTTGCCGCCACAGCAATTGCCATGTTCGCCGCGGAGGCGAGCGCGGACTCCTTCGAGCTGATACGCGACCGCTCCGAGTTTCTCAGCCTTGTCGACGGCCGCACTCTGAAGCATCCCGGCGTGAGCCTGCGGGTCACGCCCGATGGCGGGATCAGGGGCAAGGGCCTTGGCGTCGACGTGACGGGCGACTGGCGCTGGCAAGGCGACTTCTTCTGCCGCGACCTCTCCTGGGGCGATCGCGACATCGGCTACAACTGTCAGGCCGTGCTGCGCAACGGCTCCACCCTGCGCTTCGTCGCCGACCAGGGGCAGGGCCGGGTGGCCGACTTCCGTCTGCGCTGACCGCGCGCCGAGACGCCTCAGAAATCGCTCGCGATCCCCTTGCGCTCCCAGTCGCCGTAGCGCGCGGGCTCGGGGCCGTCGCGACCGCCGAGTTCCTTGGGCATTCCGACCGCACGGGCATCGATGTCCTTGCGCCGCGCTTCCGCCTCGGCGAGCGCGCGCTTCGCGGCCTCGGGCAGGGCGCCGCGCTCCTCACTGTTCCTGCCGGTCTCATGCGTGTCGCTCATCGGGGTCTCCCGCGCTTGTCGGACTGTCACGCCTGATATACGCGCGCCGCGAGTGCCGGCAATGTGGCCGGCGCCCCAGCGGGGAGAGAGACGATCGCCGAGGATGCGCGCGCCCTGGCCCTTCGCCTGCTGACCGGCGTGCTGGAGCGGGGACGGACGCTGGCCGAGCAGGAGGACGCGCCGCCCTTCGACGCGGCCGCCCCGGCCGAGCGGGCGCGTGCCGGCCGCCTCGCCCGCGCCACGCTGCGCAAGCTTGGGCAGGCCGATGCGGTGCTCGCGCCGCTCCTGCGCCGCCCGCCGCGCGCCGACATCCGCACCGTGCTGCGCCTCGGCACCGTCGAGATGCTGGAGGCGGGGGCCGCGCCCCACGGCGTCGTCAACGCCTGCGTCGAGCTGGCCCGTCTGCGGCAGGCGCGCGCCGCCGGAATGGTCAACGCGATCCTGCGCCGGGTGGCCGAGACGGAGCGGGAGGTGTGGGTCGCGCTGCCGCCGCGGCGGCTGCCGGGCTGGCTGCGCGGTCGGCTCTCGTCGGCTTACGGCAACGCGCGGGCGACGCGGATCGAGGCGGTATGCTCAGCGCCCGCGCCGCTCGACCTCACCCTGCGCGACAACCGCCGCGACTGGGTCGAGCGGCTGGAAGCCGAGGTCCTGCCGACAGGCACGCTCCGGCGGCGCGCGGGCGGGCAGGTCTCGGCCTTGCCGGGATACGCCGAGGGGGCGTGGTGGGTGCAGGACGCGGCCGCGGCGCTGCCGGCGCGCGCTCTCGCGCCGCCGCCCGGTGAGCGCGTTCTCGACCTCTGCGCGGCGCCGGGCGGCAAGACGCTGCAACTGGCCGCCACGGGTGCCGAGGTCACCGCCCTCGACGTGTCCGACGCGCGGCTCGGCCGGCTGCGGGACAACCTTGCGCGCACGGGCCTCGCCGCGCAGATCGTCACGGCCGATGCGCTGGAATGGGCGCCAAAGGCGCCCTTCGACGCGATCCTGCTCGACGCGCCCTGCAGCGCAACGGGCACGCTGCGCCGCCACCCCGACCTGCCCTTCGTCCGCACGCCGGAGGAGATCAAGACGCTCGCCACGATACAGTCCGCCCTGCTCGACCGTGCGACGGGCTGGCTGCGGCCGGGAGGGCGGCTCGTCTTCTGTACCTGTTCGCTCCTGCCCGAGGAGGGCGAAGCGGTCGTTGCCGCCGCCCTGGCCCGCCACCCGGGCCTCGCGCCCGACCCCGCCGCGCTCGAGTCCATGCCGGGGCTAGAGGCGGTGTGGGATGCCGGCCCGGGCGCCCTGCGCATCACCCCCGAGACGTGGGAGGACCGTGGCGGGCTCGACGGCTTCTACATCGCGGCGTTGCGCCGCGCGCCCTGAGGCGCGCCGGCCCGGGCGGGCGCCGGAAACGGCCTTCGAAGGCCGTTGACCCAAGCCGCGTCGACGCGGCTTGTCACGCGGCTTCGAAGCCGCGTATCCACGGCGTTTCGAAACGCCGTGCCACGAGTTCGCCGCCCTGCGCCGTGCAGCCCCGCCACGCCCCGACCAGGCTCGGGATCCGGACCGCCCAGCCGTCGTGACAGCGCCGGCCGGCTCGCCTAGCCTCGCGCGGCGGCTGAGAGGAGCGAGCGGCGGAATGGCGGCGACGAGGACGCAGGCGGCTTGGAGCGAGGCGGACGGCGCGTGGAACCGGCTGCACGCGCGTCTGGCCGGCCGGGGTCGCGGCGCGACCGGCTTCGTTTCGCAGCCAGAGCCGCGCAGCTTCGGTTCGGTGGCGCGGGGGCGGCAGCTCGTCGCCGGAAACTTCCTGTTCTCGGGCTTCCTGATCGAGGCGCCGGGTACGCCGCTGTGGGATCTGCCGGTTCCCGCCCCGCGCTTCGAGCAGGACCTGCACGGGTTTCTCTGGCTCGACGATCTCGCCGCGCTCGGCACCGCAGAGGCCCGCGCCAGGGCAAAGGAGTGGCTGCAGGGCTGGATCGTGCGCTACGGCACCGGCCGCGGCCGGGGCTGGACGCCCGACCTGACGGGCCGGCGCCTGATCCGCTGGATCAACCACGCCCTTCTGGTCCTGCATGCGCGCGACCGGGCGGCGTCGGACGCCTATTTCGCCGCGCTCGGCCGGCAGGCCGCCTATCTCGCGCGGCGCTGGCGGGCCGCCTCGCCCGGCCTGCCGCGCTTCGAGGCGCTCTGCGGACTGGTCTACGCGGGCCTCTCGCTCACCGGGCTCGAGGCGCGGCTCGAGCCCGCGCTCATCGCGCTCGACGCGGAGTGCGACCGCGAGATCGACGAGGCGGGCGGCATCGCCTCCCGCAACCCTGAGCAGCTGATGGAGGTGTTCACGCTGCTGAGCTGGGTCGCCGAGGCGCTGCATGGCATGGGTCGGGGGCCCCGACCGCCGCTCGCCGGTGCGCTGGAGCGGATGGCGCCGACCCTGCGCGCCCTGCGCCATGCCGATGGGGGGCTGGCCCGCTTCCACGGCGGCGGGCGGGGCGCAGAGGGGCGGCTCGACCAGGCGCTCGCGGCCTCCGGCATCCGCGGCGGCGCGCGGAGGGAGGGTCTGGCCATGGGCTTCGCCCGCCTCGCCGCGGCGCGCACCACCGTCATCGTCGATGCCGCCGTGCCGCCGGGGGGGGCGGCCTCGCGCAACGCGCACGCCTCCACGCTCGCCTTCGAGCTTACCTCGGGCCGGCGGCCGGTGATCGTCAATTGCGGCTCGGGCGCGATCTTCGGCGAGACGTGGCGGCGCGCAGGGCGTGCGACGGCCAGCCACTCGACACTGGCCATAGACGGAACATCGTCGTCGCGGCTCGCGCTCTCGGCACTCAACCGGGGCCGCGGCGCGGGGGAGGTGGAGGTGCTCGAGGACGTCCCCCGCGACGTGCGCGCCCAGGCCACCCGGAACGCCCGCGGCCAGCACCTGATGGTGGGACACGACGGCTACGTGCCCACGCACGGCATGACCCATGTGCGCAAGCTCTCGCTCAGCCGCGACGGGCGGGTGCTGACCGGCGAGGACACGCTCGGGGCCCTGACCGAGCGCGACCGTGCGGCCTTCGATGCCGAGATGACCCGCAGCCGCATGCAGGGCGTGCCCTTCTCGATCCGCTTTCATCTGCACCCCGACGTCGACGCCGAGGAGGACATGGGCGGCGCCGCGGTGAGCCTCGTGCTGCGCTCGGGCGAGACATGGGTGTTCCGCCACGACGGCAGCGCCGAGATGCGGCTCGAGCCCTCGGTCTATCTCGAGGCGGGGCGGCTGCGTCCGCGCGGTACCGAGCAGATCGTGCTGTCCGGGCGGGTGACCGAGGGCGCGCGCCAGATCGGCTGGACCTTGGCGAAGGCAGAGGATACCCCGCGCGTGACCCGCGACTTCGCCCTTGCCCAGGCCGAGGGCGAGGCGGGCTGAGACGATCCGGGAGGGCTTGACCATGGCCGACGCCGACATCCTGCCGATCCGCCGCGCGCTGATCTCCGTCTCCGACAAGTCCGGGCTGGTCGACTTCGCCACCGCGCTCGCCGGCGCGGGCGTCGAGCTGCTCTCCACCGGCGGCACGGCGCGGGCGCTGCGCGAGGCCGGCCTGTCGGTGCGCGACGTGGCCGAGGTCACGGGCTTCCCCGAGATGATGGACGGGCGGCTGAAGACCTTGCACCCGCGCATTCACGGCGGCCTGCTCGCGCTGCGCGACGAAGCCGACCACCTGACGGCGATGCAGGAGCACGGCATCCCCACGATCGACCTGCTGGCGGTCAACCTCTACCCCTTCGAGGCGACCGTGGCCGGTGGCGCCGGCTGGGACGAGGCGATCGAGAACGTCGACATCGGCGGCCCGGCGATGCTGCGCGCGGCGGCCAAGAACCATGCCTTCGTAACCGTGGTGACCGACCCCGAGGATTACGCGGAAGTGCTGGCCGAGATCGAGGCCGAGGGCGGCACGCGCCACGCCACGCGGCGGCGCCTCGCGGCGACCGCCTTTGCCCGGACGGCGGCCTACGACGCCGCGGTGTCGGGCTGGATGGCCGCGCGCATCGGCGACGAGATGATGGAGCCGCACGCGCCCCGGCGCGTCGCCTTTGGCGGGCGGCTGGCGCTCGACCTGCGCTACGGCGAGAACCCCCACCAGAAGGCGAGCTTCTATGCCGACGGCTCGGGCGGGCCCGGCGTGGCGACGGCCGAGCGCGTGCAGGGCAAGGCGCTGTCATACAACAACATCAACGACATCGATGCCGCCTGGGCGCTGGCGGCCGAGTTCGAGCCGCACCACCCGACCTGCGTGATCGTCAAGCATGCCAATCCGTGCGGCGTGGCGCGCGGCGACACGCCCCTCGAGGCCTACCGCAAGGCCCACGATTGCGACCGGGTGTCTGCCTTCGGCGGGATCGTCGCCCTCAACCGTCCGCTCGACGGGGAGACGGCGCGCGCCATCACCGAGATCTTCACCGAGGTCGTGATCGCGCCCGCTGCGTCCGACGACGCGCTGGAGGTGTTCGCGGGCAAGAAGAACCTGCGGCTTCTCTTGACGGGGGGGATGCCCGACCCCCGGGCGCCGGGGCGGGAAATCCGCCAGGTCTCGGGCGGTTTCCTCGTGCAGGACCGCGACACGGCGCTGGTCTCGGCCGACGACCTGAGCGTGGTCACGCGGCGGGAGCCGACCGAGCAGGAGGTCGCCGACCTCCTCTTCGCCTGGGCCGTGGCCAAGCACGTCAAGTCGAACGCCATCGTCTACGCCAAGGGCGGCGCGACGGTGGGTATCGGCGCGGGCCAGATGAGCCGGGTCGACTCCACCCGCATCGCCGCGCGCAAGTCGGCCGACATGGCCGAGGCGCTGGGCCTGCCCGAGCCGACCGTCAGTGGCTCGGTCGTCGCCTCCGATGCCTTCTTCCCCTTCGCCGACGGCCTGATCGCAGCGGCCGAGGCAGGGGCGACGGCGGTGATTCAGCCGGGCGGATCGGTGCGCGACAACGAGGTGATCGCGGCTGCCGACGAGCGTGACCTCGCCATGGTCTTCACCGGCATGCGCCACTTCCGCCACTGATGCGCGCGCTCTGGATCGCCGCGGCGCTCGCCTTCGCCATCGACCAGGCCACCAAATACGGCGTGATCTGGGGGCTCGACCTGATCACCCTGCGCCAGATCGACGTGGCGCCCCCCTACCTCGTCTTTCGCAAGGGTCTGAACACGGGCGTCAATTTCGGCCTGTTCTCGGGCGACTCGGATGCGCTGCGCTACGGGCTGATCGCGGTGGCGCTGGTGCTCTGCGGGCTGGTCCTGTGGTGGGCGCGCGGCTTTTCCCGGCGGATCGAGTTCGTTTCCGCGGGCCTGCTGGTCGGCGGCGCGATGGGCAACGCGCTGGATCGGGCGTTCCACCCCGGTGTGCTCGACTTCCTCAACATGTCGTGCTGCGGAATCCACAATCCCTACATCTTCAATGTGGCCGACGTGTTCATCTTCGCCGGCGCCATCGGGCTGGTGCTGTTTTCGGGCGACGGACGGCGCGACGCCCGTAAGAATGAGCCGTGACGGCGGCGGCGACCCCTGCTAGGAGAAGGGCGATGAACGGGGCGCGGATATATCGGGCGGTCGCGGCGCTGGCGCTCGTGGCGCTGGTCTCCGCGTGCGCGCGGGACGAGCCCAACCTGATGCGCATCCAGAGCACGCAGGGCCCAGACGAGTTCGCCATCGTGCCGGGCAAGCCCATCGAGATCCCCGACGACATGTCGGCGCTGCCTCCGCCGGCGGCCCCCGGCAGCGCCAACCGCACCGATGCCACGCCGGAGCGCGACGCGGTGGCGGCTCTGGGCGGCAGCCCGTCGCGGCTGGTGCGCGACGGCCGCACCTCCGCCCCCGATCTGGTGCGCTCGGCCAGCCGTTACGGCGTGCAGCCCGGCGTGCGCGAAGAGCTGGCGGCGGCCGACCTCGAGTTCCGCCGCAAAAATCGCGGGCGCGTGCTCGAGCGGCTGTTCAACGTGACGACCTATTTCGACGCCTACGCGCAAACCGAGCTGAACCAGCATGCCGAGCAGGAGCGCTGGCGGGGCGCCGGGGCCCGCTCCTCCGCCGCGCCGCCCCTGCCTGCCGAGTGACGCCCGCGACCGCGGCCCCGGCAACCGCCCCTCGAAACTGGCCCCCCTTGCCCGCCGCCGAGACCCGGGCGGCGCTCACGAGCGCGTCGCCCGGCTTGAAGCGGGCCGCGCTCGCCACACTTATGGCCCACCCAGTCTGAACGGAGAGTCCATGCGCCTGATCGCCCCGCTCGCTGCGCTCCTCCTCGCCGCATTGCCCCTGCGCGCCGCCGAGGTCACCACCTTCACTCTCGACAACGGAATGGACGTTGTCGTGCTCGAAGACACCCGCGCCCCCGTCGTCGTGCACATGGTCTGGTATCGCGTCGGCGCCGCCGACGAGCCTCCGGGCGCCTCGGGCATCGCGCATTTCCTCGAGCACCTGATGTTCAAGGGCACCGAGACGCTGGGACCGGGCGAGTTCTCGGCCATCGTCGAGGCGCAGGGCGGCAGCGACAACGCCTTCACCGCGCAGGATTACACGGGCTACTTCCAGCGTGTCGCAGCCGATCGCCTCGACCTGATGATGGAGATCGAGGCCGACCGGATGACCAATCTCGCGCTCGACCCGGCCCTCGTCGCCACCGAGCGCGACGTGATCCTCGAAGAGCGGAACCAGCGCATCGAGAACAGCCCCGGCGCGGTCTTCGCCGAGCAGCGGCGCGCGGCGCAGTATCTCGCGCATCCCTACCGGATTCCCGTCATCGGCTGGGAGCACGAGATGCGCGAACTGACCCGCGAGGACGCGCTCGCCTTCTACGACGCGCATTATGCCCCCAACAACGCCATCCTCATCGTCGCGGGCGACGTCACCCCCGACGAGGTGCGCACCCTCGCCGAGGCGCATTACGGGCCGATCCCCGCCAACCCCGACCTCGCCGAGCGCGCTCGCCCTCAGGAGCCGCCGCAGCGCGCGCCCCGAAGGCTCACCTACGAGGATCCGCGCGTCGCCCAGCCTTACGTCATCCGCACCTACCTCGCGCCCGAGCGCGACGCCGGCGCTCAGAAGGAGGCGGCGGCGCTGACGCTGCTGGCCGAGCTTCTGGGCGGCGACGGGCCGACGCCGCTGATGAAGCGGGTGCTCGAGATCGAGGAGAGCAAGGCGCTCTACGCCGCCGCGTTCTACAACGGCACGTCCCTCGACGACACGACCTTCGGCCTCGTCGTCGTGCCGACGCCCGAGCGGACGCTGGCCGAGGCCGAGGCCGACATGGATCGCATGATCGCCCGCTTCCTCGAGGAGGGCGTCGACGACGCGGCTCTCGAGCGGCTCAGGATGCAGGTCCGCGCGCAGGAGATCTATGCCCGCGACGACCTGCAGGGCCTCGCCCGCCGCTACGGCGTGGCGCTCACCAGCGGCCTGACGGTCGAGGACGTGGAGGCCTGGCCGAGCGTGCTCGACTCGGTGACGGAAGACGACATCATGGCGGCGGCCCGCGCCCTGTTCGACCCGCGCCGCTCGGTCACCGGCTACCTGCGCGCGCCAGAGACCGACGAAACCGCCGAGATCGCGCCTGTGTCGGGCGCCAGCTCCCCGGAGGTGACGCAATGACCGCCCCGCTCCGCCTGATCGCCGCGCTCGGCCTCGCGTTCGCCGTGGCGGCGCCCGCCCGCGCGGCCATCGACATCACGCCGGTCACCTCGCCCGGTGGCATCGACGCGTGGATGGTCGAGGAGCACTCGATCCCGATGATCGCGCTCGAGCTGCGTTTCGAGGGGGGCGGCTCGCTCGACGCCGAGGGCAAGCGCGGCGCCATCAACCTGATGGCCGCCTTGCTTGAGGAGGGCGCGGGCGAGCTGGATGCGCAAGGCTTCTCCATCGCCGCCGACGAGCTTGCCGCGCGGTTCGACTTCGACGTGGGCCCCGACTCGCTCGCCGTCTCGGCGCAGTTCCTGAGCGAGAACGCCGACGAAGCGCTGGAACTTCTGCGCCTCGCATTGACCGAGCCGAGCTTCGACGCCGACGCGATCGAGCGGCTGCGCGCGCAGGTCCTGTCGAATCTCGCCAGTGACGCGAAGGATCCCGACACCATCGCCACCGACCGTTACAATGCGCTCGCCTTTCCCGGCCACCCCTACGGCACCCCGCACGAGGGCACGCGCGAGAGCGTCGCCGCGCTGACCCGCGACGACCTGGTGGCTGCGAAGGGCCGTGTGATGGCCCGCGACCGGGTGCATGTTGCGGCCGTGGGCGACATCGACGCCGAAGAGCTTGGCACGATGCTCGACGACCTGCTGAGCGGCCTGCCCGAGACCGGTGCGCCCCTGCCGGGCGCGGCCGAGAGCGCGCTCGAGGGCGGTCTGACGGTGGTGGAGTTCGACACGCCGCAATCCGTCGTCGCCTTCGGCCACGAGGGGATCGGGATGGATCATCCCGACTTCTTCCCCGCCTTCGTGCTGGCTCAGATCCTCGGTGGCGGCGGCCTCAACTCGCGCCTGATGGAAGAGGTGCGGCGCGAGCGCGGCCTGACCTACGGCATCTATGCCGGGCTCTGGACGCAGCTCTACGCCGACCAGCTGCGCGGCTTCGTCTCGACGGTCAACGACCGGGTGGGCGAGACGGTGAGCGTGGTCCGCGACGAGTGGCAGCGGATGGCCGAGGAGGGCGTGACCGAGGAGGAACTGGAGCGCGCCAAGACCTACCTGACCGGCGCCTACCCGCTGCGATTCGACGGCAACCGACGCATCGCCAACATCCTCGTCGGCATGCAACTCGACGATATGCCGATCGACTACGTCAACACTCGCAACGACAAGGTCGCCGCCGTCACGCTGGAAGACGTGCAGCGCGTCGCGGCTGAGGTGATCCGCCCCGGAGACCTGCATTTCGTCGTGGTGGGCAAGCCGCAGGGGCTGGACGCGGGCAACTGAGCCCGCTGGACGAACGGTGCCGCACCATGCTACCCCTTGTGGCATGGTGCTGCACGACCGCAACATAGGCGCTGCACGGCGCGGGATCGCCCAGCTCGACGAGACGGTCGTCAACCGCATCGCCGCCGGCGAGGTGGTCGAGCGCCCGGCCTCGGCGGTCAAGGAGCTGGTCGAGAACGCGCTCGACGCGGGCGCGCGGCGCATCTCGGTCGAAATCGCCGACGGCGGCAAGCGGCTGATCCGCGTCAGCGACGACGGCCACGGCATCCCGGCTGGCGACCTGCCACTCGCGCTCGCCCGCCATGCCACGTCGAAGATCGACGGCGCCGACCTGCTCGACATCCGGTCTTTCGGGTTCCGCGGCGAGGCGCTGGCTTCGCTCGCCGCCGTGGCCCGCCTCACCCTGACCTCGCGGGCCGAGGGCGCGGCCGAGGCCGCCGAGATCCGCGTCGACGGGGGCCGGGGAGGCGAGGTGCGGCCCGCCGCGCTGTCGCGGGGCACGGTGATCGAGGTGCGTGACCTGTTTCACGCCACGCCCGCGCGGCTGAAGTTTCTGCGCACCGACCGGGCCGAGGCGCAGGCCATCGGCGACGTGGTGCGCCGCCTCGCCATGGCCGAGCCCGCTGTCGCGTTCACCCTGACCGACTGCACCGGAGAGCCGCGCGTCAGCTTTCGCGCCGACGCCGAGACGGGCGACCTGTTCGGCGCGCTTGCGGGACGGCTCGCGCGCATCGTGGGCGCCGACTTCGTCGACAATGCGGTGCGGATCGAGGCGGAGCGCGAGGGGCTGCGGCTGACCGGCTTCGCCGCGCTGCCGACCTTCTCGCGCGGATCGGCGGTGGCGCAGTATCTCTTCGTCAACGGCCGGCCGGTGCGTGACAGGCTGCTGGTGGGCGCGCTCCGCGCCGCTTATGCCGACCTCATGTCGCGCGACCGGCACCCGGCTGCGGCGCTCTTCCTCGACTGCGACCCCCAGCGCGTCGACGTCAACGTGCACCCGGCCAAGGCCGAGGTGCGCTTTCGCGAGCCGGGGCTGGCACGCGGGCTGATCGTCTCGGCCCTGCGCCATGCGCTCGCCGAGGCGGGGCACCGCGCCTCGACCACCCTTGCCGACGCGGCGCTGGGCGCGATGCAGGCGGGGCCCGACGGAGATGGCCCCCGCCTCTACCGAATGCACAGGCCCGGGCCGCGTGCCCTCTCCGCCGCCCGTGCCGCGCAGGCGCCGGCGGGGTGGGGAGGGGCGCTCGACGAGCAGCCCGCGCATCCGGGCTTCGCCGAGGCACCCTCGGCGCGGGTGGAGCCGCCGGCAGACGACGCGCCCACCCACCGCCCCCTCGGCGCCGCCCGCGCGCAGCTGCACGAGACCTACATCGTCGCGCAGACCGAAACGGGAATGGTGCTGGTCGATGCCCACGCCGCGCATGAGCGGCTGGTCTACGAGAAACTCAAGCGGCAGGCGGCCGAGTCGGGCATCGCCGCGCAGGCGCTCCTGATTCCCGAGATCGTGGAACTGTCCGACGACGATTGCGCCCGCCTGCTCGGAGTGGCAGGCGACCTCACACGCCTTGGCCTGACGGTGGAGCCCTTCGGGCAGGGCGCCGTGGCGGTGCGCGAGACGCCCGCGCTGCTCGGCCCCGTCGATGCCAAGGGCCTGGTGCACGACATCCTCGACGAGATCGCCGACATGGGCGAGACGACCACGCTCGGCGCGCGCCTCGACGCCGTGCTCTCCCGCGTCGCCTGCCACGGCTCGGTCCGCTCGGGCCGCCGGATGGGCGCCGACGAGATGAACGCGCTCCTGCGCGAGATGGAGGCGACGCCCCATTCCGGCCAGTGCAACCATGGCCGCCCCACCTGGGTCGAGCTGCGGCTGGCCGATATCGACCGCCTGTTCGGCCGGGCATGACCCTCGAGTCGGTGCTGGCTGCCCTGCCGGTCGACCCGGCCAACCCGCTGGTGCAGGCCATCGCCGCTGTGCTGGCGCTCCTGGTGCTGCTCCTCGCGCTCGCCGTGATCCGCGCGGGCCGGGCCGCCCGCACCGCCGCCCGCCTCGCCGCGCAGGTCGAGGCGCTGGCCCATGCCCAGAGCCGCAGCGCGGGCGCGCAGGCGCAGGCGGTGCAGGCGGTCGAGGCGCGGCTGGCCGACGTGTCGGAGCGGATGGGCGAGAGCCTGTCTGGGGCTGCCGCCCGCACCGCCCATTCGCTGGGCGAGTTGCAGGAGCGGCTGGCGGCCATCGACCGGGCGCAGGCCAATATCGAGAAGCTGTCGGGCGACGTGCTGGGCCTGCAGGACATCCTGTCGAACAAGCAGACGCGCGGCGCCTTCGGCGAGATCCAGCTGCACGACATCCTGTCCAAGGCGCTGCCGCCCGACGCCTTCCGCTGGCAGGCGACGCTGGCAAACGGCAAGCGCGCCGATTGCGTGATCGACCTGCCGCCGCCCACCGGGCCGCTCGTGATCGACGCGAAGTTCCCGCTGGAGCCCTACGAGGCCCTCTGCGCATCCGGGACGGATGCCGAGCGCAGGGAAGCCGCACGCGCCTTCCGCACCGCCGTCCGCGGCCACATCCGGGCGATTTCCGAGAAATACGTGGTGCCGGGCGAGACCGCCGACGGCGCGCTGATGTTCCTGCCGTCCGAGGCGGTCTATGCCGAGCTCCACGCCCGCTTCGGCGACGTGGTGCGCGAGGGCTTCGCTGCGCGGGTGTGGGTCGTGTCGCCGACGACCTGCATGGCGGTGCTGAATACGCTGCGTGCCGTGCTCAAGGACGCGCGGATGCGCGAGCAGGCGGGCGCGATCCGGGCCACGCTCCGCCTCCTGCACCGCGACGTCGAGCAGGTGGTCGCGCGCGTCGGCAAGCTGCAGACGCACCTCGCCCAGGCGCAAGGCGATCTCGACGGGATCGGCACAGCCGCCCGCCGGGCCATGGGGCGGGCTGCGAAGCTCGACAGCTTCGAGTTCGACGACACCGCGCCGAACGAGCCTCAGGGCAAGGGCGTGACGATCCTGAGACCCTGATCAGATGCCGATGAACGGTTGCGCGAGCCGGGGAAGCAGCCCCGAGAACTTCAGCTTCCCCTCGCAGGCCACGAGGCACACGCAATCCTCGCCGACATCGGCGATTGGGCGGTGCTCCATCCCCTCGTCGGCCACGTCCACGTCGCCGCGGGCATAGCGCGCATCGCCGTCGAGAAAGGCGCCCTGCAGGACGAGCGTCATCTCCAGGCCCTTGTGGCCGTGATCGGGCAGTTCCGTCCCGGCCGGAATGTACAGGAGCCGTGCGCTTGCCTCGCCCGAATCGTGCAGGATCGCCTGACGCGCGCCCATGCCCACCGGCCGCCAGCGCACGGCGTCGATTCCGCCCCCCACATATTCGCGGATGGGCTCCGGCAATACGGTGCAGCCGGCCGCCACGGCCGCGTCGGGCTCTGGCTCCTGCGCCTGCTCCGCGATCTTCTTCAGTGTCGCCTCGAAGCTGCCCAGCGCCATGTCCCGGCTCTCGCCCAGCGCGAGAAGACCACCGCCGATCGCCTCGAGCTCGCGTAGGCGCTCGCGCGTGACCGGGCAGATAGATGACTGCGCGGCAACCACGATCGCCAGCGCCTCGGGCAGGGTGCCTGCCGCATATGCCGCCAGGATCTCTTCGTCGAGCTGGTGCGCGGCCGGCGTGGCCGCCTGTAGAGTTGCCTCTGTCGTCATCGTCACTCGCTCACCTTCATCTCGTGGCGGAGCTTTTCCAGCGCCAGCCTGATCCGCGACTTGATCGTTCCGAGCGGCAGGCCCGTGGCCTCGGCGATCTCGGAGTGGCTCAAATCGGCGAAATAGGCCTTTTCCACCAGTTCCCTCTGCTTCTCCGGAAGCCGCCGCAGGGCTGCGACGAGCTGCTCGCTCTCCTGCCTGAGCGCGACCTTCTCTGCCGCCTCCGGCTCGTGTTCCGGGCCCCAGGGCAGCGCCTCGGGCTCGGGCCGTCTCTCACGGCGGATCATGTCGATCCGCCGGTTTCGCGCGATGGTGAAGATCCATGTCGCCACCGTCGCGCGCTGCCGATCGAACATGTGCGCCTTGCGCCAGAGCGTGGCCATCACGTCCTGCGCGCATTCTTCCGCCGTCGTCTCGTCGGCCCCCGCCTTCATCAGAAACCACTTCACCCGCGGCGCGAAATGGGCGAAGAGCTCGGCGAAGGCCGCGTGATCCTTGTGCTCGTGGATGCGGCGCAGGTGCCAGGTCCACGCCGCGTCCGGGCTTCTTTCCGTCTCGCAATCCGCCGCGTCACGCTCGTCGGTCGGCCGAGCGAGGCTATCGTCCTTGGCCACGAGGCGCCTCCAGTCCTGCGCCCGCGAAGGCGCATGGGGGGGAGGGCCGCACGGCGAAACCGTGGATGAGGTGTGCGGCACGTCGGTCAACATGCCACGGATACGCGCGCCGGCCCGGACTGGATCAACGCGGCAAGCTGTGATCCGGTTCCACCGGGCCTCCGTAAGAATTAAGCAACGACCAAGGAACGACCTCTCCATGCCATTCGAAGCCATTGCGCCTGCCTCCCGGCGGATCGCCGTCGTCGGCGCCGGGATCGCCGGAATGGGCGCGGCGCACATGCTCGCCGACGGCCACCGCGTGACGCTGATCGAGGCCGAGCCGCGCCTCGGCGGCCACGCCCGCACGAAGATCGCCGGAAAGCGGGGCGACCAGCCGGTGGATACCGGCTTCATCGTGTTCAACGAGCCGAATTACCCGCATCTGACCGCGCTCTTCGACCGGCTCGGCGTGCCGCGCGCCGACAGCGAGATGTCGTTCGGGGCCTCGATCCGGGGCGGGTGGCTCGAATACGGCCTCGCCAGCTACGACGCCATCTTCGCTCAGCGCCGCAACGTCGCCCGCCCGGCCTATCTGCGGATGATCCGAGACATCGTCGCGTTCAACCGGCAGGCCGAGGCGGCGGCCACACCCGGCACGACGATCGGCGGCCTGATCGAGGCGCTGCGCCTGGGGCCGTGGTTCCGCGACCATTACCTCACGCCCTTCTCGGGCGCGATCTGGTCGACGCCGGTCGATCGCATCCTCGACTTCCCCGCGCAGGCGATGATCGACTTCTTCCGCAACCATGCCCTGCTTGACTACGAGGGCCAGCACCAGTGGTACACGGTGCCCGGCGGCTCTATCCAGTACGTCACGCGCCTGGAGGCCGCGATGCGGGCGCAGGGCGTCGATATCCGCCTCGGCGCGCCGGTGGCGGGCGTCCGCCGCGTGGGCGCCGGGGTCGAGCTGCGTGTCGCGGGCGCCGAGTGGGAGGCGTTCGACGAGGTCGTCTTCGCCTGCCACACCGATCAGGCGCTCGCGACTCTCGCCGACGCCACGCCGGAGGAGCGGGGCGACCTGGGCGCGATCCGCTACCAGCCCAACGAGGTGGTGCTGCATTCCGACACACGGCTGATGCCGCGCCGCCGGCTCTGCTGGTCGTCGTGGAACTACACCGAGGACGGGGGCGAGCGGCCCGACAGGATCGGCGTGACCTACTGGATGAACGCGCTCCAGCCCATCCCCAAGGACGACCCGCTCTTCGTGACGCTCAACCAGACGGGGCGCATCCGCGAAGAGCTGATCCACGACGCGACGGTGATGCACCATCCGATGTACGATCTCGCCGCGCTGGCCGCGCGCGAACGGATCGCGGCGCGGAACGGCAGCCGCAACACGTGGTTCTGCGGGGCATGGATGAAGAACGGATTTCACGAGGACGGGCTGGCGAGCGCGGTCGACGTGGTCGAGGCGCTGGGCCGCGAGGGCGCGTCGGAGGTCGCCGCGGAATGACCGCCGTGCTCGATCACGTGCCGGGGCAGACCTTTCACGGGCGGCGGGGCGGCGTCGGCAACGCGTTCCGCTACGGGGTGGATTACGTGATCCTCGACCCCGAGGCGACCTATCCCCGTCTGCCGTGCCTGTTCTCTCGCAACCGGGGCAACCTCGCCGCGCTGCACGATGCCGACCACGGCGGCCCGCCGAAGCAGGGGCGCGGCGCCCCGTGGGCGCGCGAGGTGCTCGATGCGCACGGGCTGGTCGAGGCCGACGGGCAGATCCTGCTGATGGCGCAGCCGCGGGTGCTGGGTCATGTCTTCAACCCGGTCTCGTTCTGGCTGTGCCACGACCGTGCGGGTGCCTTGCGGGGGGTGATCGCGGAAGTCAGCAACACCTTCGGCGACCGCCATTCCTACCTCGCCTATCGCGACGACAAGCAGCCCATCGGGCGCGAGGACGTGCTGGAGGCGACCAAGATCTTCCATGTCTCGCCCTTCCAGCCCATCGAGGGGGGCTACACCTTCCGGTTCGACATCCGGCCCGAGAAGGTGGGCATCTGGATCGACTATGCGCGCGGCAATGGCGGTCTGATCGCCACTCTGACCGGGCCGCGGGTGCCCCTGACGAGCCGAGGCATCCTTTGGTCCAGCCTGCGCCGCCCGTTCGGCTCGCGGCGGGTGCTGGCGCTGATCCACTGGCAGGCGCTGAGGCTGTGGTGGAAGGGCGCCACCTTCCGCTCGCGTCCCGAGCCACCGCTGGAGGAGGTCTCGCGGTGACGGGGCGCGCTCCGGAAGGGATCGTGGGGCGGTGACAGCTGCCGTCTCGCGCGCCGGGGGCGACAGGCTCTGGGCCTACTCGCTCTACGCCGCCGTGCTCTCGGGCGCGGGGCTGCCGATCTACATCTACGCGCCCAAGTTCTACGCCGACAGCTATGGAGTCAGTCTGACGGCCCTCGGCGCGGTGCTGTTCGGCCTGCGCCTGTTCGACGTGGTGCAGGATCCAGCCCTCGGCTGGCTGTCGGAGCGGCTGGGGCGGGCGCGCCCCGCGGCCGTCGCGTTCGGCGCAGGCCTGCTCGCGGCCTCGATGGTGGCGCTCTTCGCCGTCGCCCCGCCCGTCGCGCCGCTGTGGTGGTTCGGCATCGCGATCACGGGCCTGTTCAGCGCCTTCTCGTTCCTCACGATCAATTTCTACGCCCGCGGCGTGGCCAAGGCGAGCACCCTGAGGGGCGGCCATGTCGGCCTCGCCGGCTGGCGCGAGACGGGGGCGCTTCTGGGCGTCTGTCTCGCCGCAATCGCGCCGACCGTTCTGACCGGCGTGGCGCCCGCGCCCTTCGCCGTCTTCGCCTGGGGCTTCGCGGCGGTGGCGGTTCTCGCCGCGCTGGCCATGGCGCCCGAATGGGGAACGGTGGCACGGGGCGAGGCGACGCCGATCGGCGAGATCCTCGCCGACCGGCAGGCGCGGCGGCTGCTGATCCTCGCCCTCGTCAACGCCACGCCGCTCGCCATCACCTCGACCCTGTTTCTGTTTTACGTCGAGAGCCGGCTCGAGGCGCCGGGCTGGGAGGGGCCGCTGCTGGTGCTCTTCTTCCTCTCCGCCGCCGTCTCAGCCCCGGTCTGGAGCCGCCTTGCCGCGCGGTTTGGCGAGAAGCGGGTGCTGCTGGCTGCGATGGTGCTCGCCATCGCCTCCTTCGCCGTGGTGCTCACCCTCGGCCCCGGGGATACCACGCTCTTCGCACTCGTCTGCGTCGCCTCCGGCGCCACCATCGGCGCCGACCTCGTGCTGCTGCCCGCGCTGTTTGCCCGGCGCATGGCGGCGGTCTCGCCCAACGGGGGGCAGGGCTTCGGCCTGTGGTCGTTCACCACCAAGTTCACGCTCGCCTTCGCCGCGGCGCTGCTGCTGCCCGCGCTCGAGGCGGCGGGCTTCCGCGCCGGGGCGGCAGAGGGCAACCCGGAGGACGCGCTGCGCCTGCTGACGCTGCTCTACGCGCTCGTGCCCTGTGTGCTGAAAGTCGTGGCGATCGCGTTGCTCGCCGCCACCAAGCTGGAGGAAACGCCATGACCATCCTGTGGCTGCTGATCGGCGCCGCGCTCGCCCTCGGTGCCGTCTGGGCGCGCACGCGCTTCGCCGACTTTCCCGCGCAGGCGCCGGCCGACTATGCCGCAGCGCCCGGGCCGGCGCTCGACATCCGCGAGCACCTGAACGGCAAGATCCTGTGCGAGGGCGTGATCTACGGGCCGACGGGCCGTGTCACCTCGCGCTTCGTCGCCGATTTCGAGGCGAGGTGGGAGGGCGACACGGGCCGCATGACCGAGCATTTCCGCTACGACTCGGGCCGCACGCAGGACAGGGAGTGGACGCTGAGCGTCGGCGCCGAAGGGCAGGTGAAGGCCACGGCGCCCGATCTCGTGGGAAGCGGGCGGGGCCGCCAGCAGGGGCCGGCCCTGATGCTGAGCTACCGGATCAAGCTGCCCGACGAAGCCGGCGGGCACGAACTGGACGTCACGGACTGGATGTATCTGACCGAGAACGGCACGATCATGAACAGGAGCCAGTTCAGAAAGTTCGGGATCAAGGTGGCCGAGCTGGTAGCCACGATGCGGCCGGTCGCCGTGGCCTGAGGACGGGGCCTGAGAACGGGGCCTGAGGACGGGGTCCCAGAAAGGAGACGACATGCGGGAATGGGCGGGCAAGCGCTACTGGGTCGTGGGCGCGAGCGAGGGGCTCGGCCGGGCGCTGGCCACGAAGATGAGCCGGGCCGGGGCGCATCTCGTCGTGTCGGCACGCGACGAGGGGCGGCTCGCGGAGCTGGCCGAGGAACTGCCGGGGCAGACGACGATCGCGCCGTGCGACGTGTCCGACGACGACTCTGTGAAGGAGGCCGCCGGCCTCGCCGGTGAGGTCGACGGGGTGGTCTACCTTGCCAGCGTCTACTGGCCGCAATCGGCGCGGGAGTGGAACGCCGGCCAGGTCACGGCGATGTGCGACATAAACTTCACCGGATGCGCCCGCGTTCTCGGGCATGCCGTGCCGGGGATGGTGGCACGAGACTCGGGCCATGTCGTCATCACCGGCTCGCTCACGGCGTTCCGCGGCCTGCCCGGCTCGATCGGCTATACCGCGTCGAAGGCGGCCCTGCTGTCGCTGGCCGAGTGCATGCATTACGATCTGCGCAAGACGGGGGTCGACGTGCAGGTGATCCACCCCGGCTTCATCCGGACTCGGCAGACGGAAAAGAACGACTTCTCCATGCCGTTCATCATGGACCCGGAGCCCGCGGCCGGGATCATGTTCGACTTCATGCAGACCGACCGCTTCAAGAAGAGCTTTCCGGCGCTCTTTTCCTATGTCTTCCGCGGCAGCCAGTTTCTGCCCGACTGGGCCTATTACCGCATGTTTGGCGGGTGAGGCCCTCCTGTCCGGGCGTCGCGTCGCCGACGCTTGTGGCCGTCCGGGGCCGCGCCTAGGCTGAATCCCATGAGCGCCGATCCCCTTCCGCGTCTGCGCGCCGAGATCGACGCCCGGCGGGGCGAGATGGTGGCTCTCGCTCAGGAGCTGATCCGCATCCCTACGCTCAACCCGCCCGGACTGCGCTACCGCGAGATCTGCGAGGCGCTGGGCGCGCGGCTCGAACGGTCAGGATTTTCGGTGGAGCTTATCCGCGCCGAGGGGGCGCTGGCCGACAGCGAGGCGCATCCGCGCTGGAACCTCGTCGCGCGGCGCGAGGGCGGCCGGCCGGGCGATTGCGTGCATTTCAACGGCCATCACGACGTGGTGGAGGTGGGCCACGGCTGGACACTCGACCCGTTCGGCGCCGAGTTGACGGGCGGGCGCATATACGGCCGGGGCGCCTGCGACATGAAGGGCGGCATCGCGAGCGCCGTGACCGCGGCCGAGGCGTTCGCCGCCGCATTTCCCGACTTTCCAGGCGCCGTCGAGATCAGCGCCACCGCCGACGAGGAATCGGGCGGCTACGGCGGCGTGGCGTGGCTCGCAGAGCGGGGCTGGTTCTCGCCCGAGCGGGTGCAGCACGTCATCATCCCCGAGCCGCTGAACCCCGACCGCATCTGCCTCGGCCATCGCGGGGTCTGGTGGGCCGAGATCGAGACGAAGGGGCGGATCGCCCACGGCTCGATGCCCTTTCTCGGCGACTGCGCGGTGCGTCACATGGGGGCGGTGCTGGCCGAGATGGAGGCGACGCTCCTGCCGCTGCTGGCCGCGCGCACCACGGCGATGCCCGTGGTGCCTCAGGGCGCGCGGGCGGCGACGCTCAACGTCAACGCGATCCACGGCGGCGAACCGGAGCAGGCCGAGGATTACACGGGCCTGCCCGCGCCCTGCGTGCCCGACCGCTGCCGCATCACCATCGACCGGCGCTTTCCGATGGAGGAGTCGCTCGACGAGGTGAAGGCCGAGATCGCCGCGCTGATGGAGCGGGTGAAGGCACGCCGACCGGGCTTTTCCTACGAGATTCGCGACCTGTTCGACGTTGCCCCCTCGATGACCGACGCGGAGGCGCCGGTCGTGCGGGCGGTGGGCGCGGCGGTGGGGCGGGTGCTCGGCCGGGCGCCGGCGCACGTGGCGAGCCCCGGCACCTACGACCAGAAGCACATCGACCGGATCGGCCGGCTGAAGAACTGCATCGCCTATGGCCCCGGCATCCTCGACCTCGCCCACCAGCCCGACGAGTGGGTGGGGGTCGACGACATGGCCTGCGCGGCACTGGTCATGGCGCTCGCCATCCACGACCTGCTCGGGGCCTGACCGCCGGCAATGACGCGGCGCGCCTGCGGCGCAGTCCATTCGAGCCCTTCGGGCGGGTTCGGGGGCGCTGCCCCCGTCGCGGCCGTGGCCGCGACTCCCCCGGGATATTTGCAGCACAATGAAGATGCGGGGGCGGGCGGCGGGTGCGGCGAGAATTTCCCTTCGGAATGCAGGGGAAGCGTGTAAGTCTCGCTGCGAAGGCAGAAGTTCAGGGAGACCGCCGCCATGTTCGCCCGCATCCTCGCCACCGCCGCCGCATGCGCCGTGACCCTGGCGCTGACGGTCGGGGGCGCGCTCGCGCAGCGCACCGACATCACCATCGGCATGGTGCTCGAGCCGCCGAACCTCGACCCGACGGGGGGCGCGGCCGCGGCCATCGACGAGGTGGTCTATGCCAATGTCTTCGAGGGGTTGACGCGCTTCGCCCCCGACGGCTCGGTCGTGCCAGGGCTCGCCCGTCAATGGGAGGTGAGCGAGAACGGCACCGTCTACACCTTCCGTCTGCACGAGGGGGTGACCTTTCACGACGGCACGGCGATGACGGCCGACGACGTCGTATTCAGCCTCGACCGGGCGCGCGACGAGGACTCGACCAACGCGCAGAAGCAGCTCTTCGCCGGGATCGACAGCGTCGAGGCGGTGGACGACGCGACCGTGCGCGTGACGCTGTCGGCGCCTGACGGGGCGTTCCCGTTCAAGATGGCGTGGGGCGACGCGGTGATCGTCGCCCCCGAGAGCGCCGACACGCTGGCGACGGCCCCGATCGGCACCGGACCCTTCCGCTTTGCGGAGTGGGTCGAGGGCGACCGGGTGGAGCTGGTGCGCAACGAGGCCTACTGGGGCGACGCACCGGCGCTCGAGCGCGCCACGTTCCGCTTCATCTCGGATCCCAGCGCCGCCTTCGCCGCGATGATGGCGGGCGATGTCGATGCCTTCCCGAACTATCCCGCGCCCGAAACCCTGGCGCAGTTCGAGGCGAACCCGCAATTCGAGGTGATCGTCGGCTCGACCGAGGGCGAGACGATCCTCGCCATGAACAATGCCTTCGGCCCGCTGTCGGACAAGCGGGTGCGGCAGGCCATCGCCCACGCCGTCGACCGGCAGGAGATCATCGACGGCGCGATGTTCGGCTACGGCACCCCGATCGGGACGCATTTCGCCCCGCACCACCCAGATTACGTCGACCTGACCGACCTGTCGCGGCACGATCCCGAACAGGCGCGCGCGCTGCTCGAGCAGGCGGGGCAGGAGAGCCTGACGCTGCGGCTGATGCTGCCACCGCCCTCCTACGCCCGCCGCGGCGGCGAGATCGTGGCGGCGCAGCTGCGCGAGGCGGGGATCGAGACGGAGATCGCCAATCTCGAATGGGCGCAGTGGCTCGAGCAGGTGTTCCGAGGCAAGGATTACGACCTGACCATCGTCAGCCACACCGAGCCGATGGACATCAACATCTACGCCCGGCCCGACTACTACTTCCAGTACGACAACCCGAAGTTCCAGACGCTGATGGCAGAGCTGGAGATGACGACCGACAAGGAGCAGCGCTCGGCCCTGATGCGGCAGGCGCAGGAGATCGTCGCCACCGACTACGTCAACGGCTACCTCTTCCAGCTCGCCAAGACGGGGGTGGCGCGTGCCGGCATCGAGGGGCTGTGGGCGAACGCGCCGACGCAGGCCAACGACCTGACGCAGGTGCGCTGGGCCGAGTGATCACGCGCAGTTGACTGGCGCGGCGGGCGAGACGGAGCATCTGTCGCGGCGATGCTGACCCGACGTGCCCTCGTTGCCGCTCCTGCCCTTTGTGCCGCGCTGTCGCTGCTGGGCGGTACGCGCGGGCGCGCGGCGCAGCGGTTTGCCGACGCGCTCGAGCTGGCGCGCGGCTTCGACCAGTTGCACTGCCTCATGGTGGCGCAAGGCGGCGAGACGGTGGTGGAGGAGGTCTTTTCCGGGCCGCCCGCCGCCCGGCCGGTCAATGTCAAGTCCGTTTCGAAGACCCTTGTCGCGGCGCTGCTTGGCGCCGCGATCGACCGGGGCGACGTGCCGGGCGTGGGCGCCGCTCTGGGCGAGGTGGCGCCGGGGCTGATCCCGGCCGGTGCCGACCCGCGTGTGGCCGACCTGACGCTCGAGGATCTCGTGACGATGCGCGCCGGGCTCGAGCGCACGTCGGGGGCGAATTACGGCGCCTGGGTCAGCTCGCGCGACTGGGTGGCCGACGCGCTGTCGCGGCGCTTCGTGGCCGAGCCGGGCGGGCGGATGCTCTATTCCACCGGCACGGTCCACGTGCTCGGCGCCGCGCTCGCCGAGGCGGCCGGCGAGAGCCTGCTGGCGCAGGCGCGCGCGCGGCTGGGCGCGCCGCTCGGCATCGAGATCCCGCCGTGGACGCGCGACCCGCAGGGATACTTCCTCGGGGGCAACCAGATGGCGCTGTCGCCGCGTGCCATGCTGCGCTTCGGCGAGATGGCGCGGCAGGGGGGCCGGTGGGAGGGCGCGCAGGTGCTGCCCGCGGCATGGCTCGAAGCGTCGTTCGAACCGCGCGCGCTCGCCGTGGTCGGGCCTCGGCTACGGCTACGGCTGGTTCGTCGGCCGGGCGGGCGGCGGCCCGCTGGCGCTGGCGCGGGGCTATGGCGGGCAGGTGATCGCCGTGGCGCCGGCGGCCGAGATGACCATTGCCATCACCTCCGACCCGAACCGGCCGGCGCGGAGCGCGGGGTATTTCGGCGACCTGATGGGTCTGATCGACCGCCTTGTCGTGGCCTGACGCGGCGCTCTGCAGGCCGAAGCCCCTCCCGCCGCGCCGCGGCAGCCGTTAGGGTCGACCACGATGGACAGGGCCGTATCTCCCCGCGCCGCGCGCACAGGCTGGGCGCTGTGCCTCGTGCTGGTCGCGGGGTTCGTGCTGCTGCGGCTGCCCTACGCCCTCTGGCCGCTCGAGACGCATCCCGACGAGCGCTACTATGCCGTCGGCGCCGCCGAGATGATCGCCTCCGGCGACTACATTGTGCCTGTCTCGCCTGAGGGAGAGGTGCGGCTGCGCAAGCCGCCTTTGCCCTACTGGTACGCCGCCGGCGGCTTCGCCCTGTTCGGCGAGACGGTGCTCGGCGCGCGGGCGGCGTGGCTCGCCACGGCTGCCGCGACTCTGGCGCTGACATGGGCGCTCGCCCGCACCATCGGGGCGAGCGCGACCGGCGCGGCTCTGGCGGTCGCGGCGCTCGGCGGGCACGCGACCTTCGCCAAGTCGGCCGGGCAGCACATTCCCGACGGGCCGCTGATCCTCGGGGTGACCACTGCGCTCGCCGCCTTCGCGGCACTCTACGCGCGTGAAGGGGAGCGGCCGGCGTGGCTCTTTTACGCGGGGTATCTCGGGCTCTCCTGGGCGGCGCTGGCCAAGGGGCTGCTGCCGCTGCTGTTCCTTGGTATCCTTCTCGCGGTGCGCCTCGCCCATCCGCTGCGCCTGACCGGGCGCGAGCGCCGGCACGAGCGGCGCGCGGCCGCTCTGGCGGCGGCAGCCTGCCTGTGGTGGTTCGCGGTCGTGGCCCTGCGCTTCCCGCAGGAGATGGCGGCGCAATTCTTCGCCGACCAGGTGAGCGACAAGGCGACGCTCGATCCGCTCGCCGTGCTGGCGGGCCTGCGCAAGACGGTGACCGACCTCGCGCTGCCCTTTGCGCCGGTGCTCGTCGCGGTGTTCGCCGCGCGGCGCTGGCCGCGGCTGGGGCACGGCGGATCCGGCGCTGTGCAGCTCCTGATGGCCTGGGTCGCTGCCGTGGTGCTGCTCTTCGCCTTCTCCGACCCGCTGTGGGAGCGCTACGTGCTGCCGGCGGTGCCCGCCGCGGCGGCGCTGCTCGGCCTCTGGGCGAGCCGGCTCGAGCCCGCGTCGCTCGCGCGCCGCCTGTCGCGCGCCGCGCCCCTCTTCGCGCTGCTGCCGGTGGCGGCGGCGCTGCTTGCGGGCGTGCTCGCCCTCGGCGCGGGCCGCGTGGTCGGGGGGCTGGCCGTGATCGGCTTTGGCCTCGGCCTCGCCCTGGTGGGCTGGCGCGTGGCGCGGGCGGGGCGGGCGGTGCCGGCGGCGGCGCTGCTCGGGGCGACCTACCCGCTGATCGCCCTCTGCCTCGTGCCGCTCTGGCTCTGGATCGCCCGCCCGACGCCGGCAGATCTCTTCGCCGAGGATCTCGCGCGCTCGGGCGCAGGCCCGGCCGACGTTGTCTTTCTGGCCGACCGCCACCTCGTCAACGAGATCGGCCTCGTCACTGGCGGCATCGCCGCCTACCGCTTCGCCCCGACGCCGGACGCCCTGCCAGGCGATGCCACCGTCGTCGTCGCGCGAGACCGCGCCCTCGCACCGGCGCTCGAGGCGCGGGGCTACGCGACCGAGATCATCCCCGGCTTTCCCGTCGACGCGCCCGACCCCGGCGCCCTCCTCGCCGCGTGGCGGTCGGGCATGCTCGACGCCTATCGCGCCGAGCACGGGTGGCCGCTGGTCGTGGGGCGCAGGCCCCCTCAGCCCACCACGTTGAAGTCTGGTCCGTAGGGATAGCCGGTGATGTTGTCGGCGCCGTCCTCGCCGATCACGAGGATGTCGTGCTCGCGGTAGCCGCCCGCGCCGGGCTGCCCCTCGGGGATCGTCAGCATCGGCTCCATCGACACGACCATGCCGGGTTCGAGCACCGTGTCGACGTCTTCGCGCAACTCCAGCCCTGCCTCGCGGCCGTAGTAATGCGACAGGATTCCGAAGGAATGGCCGTAGCCGAAGGTCCGGTATTGGAGCAGGTCACGCTCGGCGAGGAAGGCGTTGAGCCGGGCGGTGATCTCGTCGCACCGCGCGCCGGGGCGCAACAGCGACAGGCCCAGCTCGTGGGTGGCCACGTTCGCCTCCCAGATGGCGCGGCTGGCGGTGTCGACCTCGCCGCAGAACAGCGTCCGCTCGAGCGCGGTGTAATAGCCCGAGATCATCGGGAAGGCGTTGAGCGACAGGATGTCCCCGCGCCGGATCTCGCGGCCCGTGACCGGGTTGTGCGCGCCGTCGGTGTTGAGCCCCGACTGGAACCACACCCAGGTGTCGCGATACTCGGCGTCCGGAAAGCGCCGCGCGATCTCGATCTCCATCGCGTCGCGGCCCGCCATCGCCACGTCGATCTCGCGGGCCCCTTCGCGGATCGCCTCGCGGATCGCGTAACCGCCGGTATCGGCCACTTGCGCGCCCGCCCGGATCAGCGCGATCTCGGCAGCGGTCTTCACCATCCGCCGGCGCATCGCCGCCGGCGCCATGTCGGTCACTTCCCGCGGTGCGAGCGTCTCGCGCAGGGCCGCCTCCGCCGCCACCGTCAGGTGGTCGGCCTCGACCCCGATGTGGCGCCCGGTGCCCGCCACCTGCGCCACCGCGCGCCAGAAGTTGCCCCGGGCCCAGTCGGTATAGGTGAGCGCGTCGCCGTGCGACCGGCGCCACGGTTGCCCCGCGTCGATGCCGGCGGCGATCGTCACGCAGTCGTCCTGAGTCACCACCAGCCCGTAGGGCCGCCCGAACGAACAGTAGAGAAAGCCCGCGTGGTAGGCGACGTTGTGCATAGAGGTGAAGAGCACCGCCTCGACTCCGCGCTCCTTCATGTCGTCTCGCAGGCGGGCGAGGCGCGCCTCGTACTCGGCCGTCTCGAAGGGCAGGGGGGCCTTCTCGCCGTTGAGGAAGCGACAGGTAGCGGGGCGGGGGGAAATCTCGGTCATGGCGTTCACGGGCCTGCGCAGGGCCGTCCCATCAAGACAGGTCCCGGCGTGCAGGACGGCCAGCGGCGCGAAGGGGGCGACGCCATCGCCCCGGCCGCGTCGGAGATAGGCCATCCCGGCCCGGCGCGCCAGCCCTGCCCCTCATCTTGGCCCAAATGCTCCCGCCGGAGGCGCGTCGCCGCCCTCACGCCGCCGGCAGCAGGGGCGCCGCGTCGAGCAATTCGCGCGTGTAGGCATGGGCGGGCGCGTCGAAGACGCGCGCGGTCGGCCCTTCTTCGACGATCCGGCCGCCTTTCATCACGAGCACGCGGTCGGCGATGGCGCGCACCACCGTCAGGTCGTGGGTGATGAACAGGTAGGCGAGGCCGTGCCGCGCCTGCAGGTCGGCGAGCAGGTCGAGGATGCGCGCGCGGACCGAGACGTCGAGCGCCGACACCGCCTCGTCGAGCACGATCAGGTCGGGCCGGGTGACGAGCGCTCGCGCGATGGCGATCCGCTGCCGCTGCCCGCCCGAGAACTCGTGCGGATACCTGTGCGCGTCCGAGGCCGAAAGGCCGACATCCTCCAGCACCTCGGCCACCCGCGCCTCGGCATCGGCGGGCTTGCCGCCGAGGTGGAAGGGCTCGGCCACCAGCCGCCCGACCCGGTGACGCGGGTTGAAGCTGCCGTAGGGATCCTGGAACACCACTTGCATCCGCTGGCGCAGTGCCGGGGTCATGGCGGGAGACACCGCCGCGCTCCCCAGCCGGATCGCGCCGCCCTGCAGCGCGTCGAGCCCGAGGATCGCGCGTGCGAGCGTCGATTTTCCCGAGCCCGACTCGCCCACGAGCGCCACGCATTCGCCGGCGTGAACCGTCAGGCTCACCCCGTCGACCGCCCGAAAGCGCGGCGCGGGGCCGAAGATCCGCCTGCGCGGAAGCAGATAGTCGCGTACCGCGTCCTTCACCTCGAGCAGCGGCGCCCCCGGCGTGGCGGCCCGGCGGGCCGGCACATGGGAGGCGGCGGCGAAGAGGCTGCGGGCATAGGGGTGGCGCAGACCGCCCGGCAGGGCGGCGGGTGCCGTGCGCTCCACGATCCGGCCCGCCTGCATCACCGCGATCTCGTCGGCCATCTCGGCCACCACGCCGAGATCGTGGGTTATGAACAGGCAGGCCATCCCCTCCTCGGCCACCAGTTCCGTCACCAGCGACAGGATCCGGGCCTGCGTGGTGACGTCGAGCGCCGTGGTTGGCTCGTCCGCGATCAACAGCTTGGGCCGCAGCGCGACGGCGAGAGCGATGCACACCCGCTGCCGCTGCCCTCCCGACAGCTCGAACGGGTAGCGCGACAGCGGAAAGCGGTCGGGCGCCAGCCCCACGCGCGCCAGCCTGTCCTTCGCGCGCGCCAGCGCCTCGGCCCGGCCGGCCACCCCGTGCACCAGCAGGGTCTCGGCGACCTGGTCGCCGATGGTCTGCACCGGGTTCAGCGCCGTCATCGGCTCCTGGAAGATCATCGCCACCTCGCGACCGCGCACGTCGCACATCTGCCGCTCGGTGAGGGCGCCCAGCGCGCGCCCCTCCAGCGCCACCCGCCCCGAGAGATGCGCCCCCCGCGGCAGGAGCCGCATGATCGACAGCGCCGTCATCGACTTGCCCGACCCGCTCTCGCCCACGAGTCCCAGCACGCGCCCCCGCTCCAGTGCAAACGACACGTCGCGCAGGATCGGCTGCGCGCCGATTTCGACCGACAGCCCCTCGACCGAGATCACCGCACCGCCCTCTGCAGGCGCGGGTCGAGCAGGTCGCGCAGCCCGTCGCCCATCATGTTGAGCCCGAGCACCGTCAGCACGATGGCCAGCCCGGGCAGCACCGCGAGGTGGGGTGACGAGTAGAAGAACGTCTGCGCCTCGGCCAGCATTCGCCCCCACGAGGGTGTCGGCGGCTGCGCCCCGAGCCCGACGTAGGAGAGGCCCGCCTCGGCGAGGATGCCGAGCGAGAACTGGATCGTGCCCTGCACCACCAGCAGGTTGGCGATGTTGGGCAGGATATGCTCGACCGAGATGCGCGTCGCGCCCTTGCCGGCGCAGCGGGCGGCGAGGATGAACTCCGCCGACCACACCGTCAGCGCCGCCCCCCGCGTCACCCGCGCGAAGACGGGGATGTTGAAGATGCCGATGGCGAGGATCGCGTTGACCGCCGAGGGGCCGAAGACGGCGGTGATGAGGATGGCGATGACGAGGGCCGGGAAGGCGAAGATCAGGTCGTTCGCGCGCATCAGAACCTCGTCGACGAGGCCCCCCCGCCGCGCCGCCGCCCAGAGGCCCAGCGGCACGCCCGCGCCCATGCCGATGCCCACCGCGACCAGCGCCACTGCGATCGAGGTGCGCGCGCCGGCCATCAGCATGGACGCCATGTCGCGCCCCAGCTGGTCGGTCCCGAGGAGCGCGCCCGTCCCAGGCGGCTTCAGGCGCTCGCCCACGGCGAGCGCGGTCACGTCCGCGGGCGTCCACACGAGCGAGACGAGGGCGGCGAGCGCGAACACCCCCGTCAGCGCCGCGCCGAGCACGAGCGAGACCGGCGCCCTCACCCGCGCTTCCTCAGCCGCGGGTCGACCGCGGCATAGGCGAGATCGACGAGAAAGGTGACGAGGATCACCGCGAAGACCAGCAGCATCGTCACCGACTGCACCACGATCAGGTCGCGGGCGGTGATCCCCTGGAAGATCAGGCGCCCGAGCCCTGGCAGGAAGAACACGTTCTCGATGATGATCGCGCCCGCGAGCAGGAACGAGAATTGCAGCCCGAGGATCGTCAGCACCGGGATCAGCGCGTTGCGAAACGCGTGGCGGCGGATGGCGGCGGCCTCGCTCAGCCCCTTGGCACGGGCGGTCCGGATGTAGTCGGCATGCAGCGTCTCGATCAGCGCCGAGCGCATCACGCGCGCGAGGATCGCCGCCTGCGGCAGGGCGAGCGCCACGGCGGGCAGCGTCAGCGCCTTCAGCCCCGCGAACAGCCCGGCCTCCCACCCCGGAAAGCCGCCGGCGGAAAAGACCGGCCAGGTGATCGCGAAGAGCACGACCAGCAGCATGGCGAACCAGAAGTTCGGCACGGCGATTCCGAGCTGCGTGGCCGCGATGATCCCCCAGTCGACCGGCCCGCCGCGCCGCGCCGCCGCCAGCATCCCCGCCGGCAGGGCGAGCGCCGTCGACAGCAGCAGGGCATAGGCCGCGAGCGGCAGCGACACGGCGAGCCGGTCGGCCACGAGGTCGGCCACCGGCACGCGATAGGTGTAGGAGATGCCGAAATCCCCCGTCGCCATGCCACCGACCCATGCGATGTAGCGCTGCGCCAGCCCCCCCTCGAGCCCGAGCTCGGAGCGCAGCGCCGCCACCGTGTCCGGCGCCGCGTTCAGCCCCAGCATGAAGGCGGCCGGATCGCCCGGCACGCCCTGGATCACGGCGAAGATCACCACGCTCGCCACGGCGAGCGACAGCGCGAGCGACAGGAACCTGAGGGCGAGATACCGCGCCATGGCCGCGAGCCTAGCGAACGCTGCCGCCCGCGCCAGCCCCTTCGCATCGGGTGAGCCGTCGTGCATCCGGCGCCCGCCCGTATGGAGCCCGGCCCGCCCGCACAGGCCCGCCCGCACCGGCCCGCCCGGGCAGCATCCCTCACCTGCGCGCGCCCGGCCTTGGGGCAATCCGCTCCGCTCCCGCGCCGCCCTGCGCCTGCCGCTTCTTCTTGCTTCAAATATCCCGGGGGAGTCGGCCCGGAACGGGCCGACGGGGGCAGCGCCCCCACGCGACGGGGGCCTCAGGTGAACCGGTTGTCGCGGGGGAAGCCGCGCGGCGCCATCCGGCCCGAGCCCGCGCGCTTGCCCTCCCACTCGGCGAGATCCGACTCGGTGCGGGTGCGGCCGGCGGGGTCGTGCCAGCTCAGCCCGTCGGCGCGTGCAAAGGTGGTGGCATCCGACAGGCCGCCGTCCTTGTATTTCTGCAGGCGCACGCCCTTGCCGCGGCCCATCTCCGGCAAGTCATCGAGCGGGAAGACGAGCAGCTTCCGGTTGTCGCCGACGACCGCGACCGTGTCGCCTGCGACGGCCTTGCAGACCTTCGCCACCGTCGGCGCGCGCACGTTCAGCACCTGCTTGCCGGCCCGCGTCTGGGCCAGCACCTCGTCTCCCGGCACGACGAACCCGTCGCCGGCCGAAGAGGTGACCAGATACTTGGCGCCCTCCCGATAGGGAAAGAGCGTCACGATCTCCGCCTCGTTCGGCAGGTCGACCATCAGGCGCAGCGGCTCCCCCATGCCCCGCCCGCCGGGCAGCGACGCCGCCGACAGGGTATAGAAGCGTCCGTTGGAGCCGAAGGCCACGAGCCGGTCGGTCGTCTCGGCGTGAAAGACGAAGCGGGGGGCGTCGCCGTCCTTGTATTTCAGCTCGGTGGCCAGCGCGATGTGCCCTTTCATCGCGCGGATCCAGCCCATCGCCGAGCAGACCACGGTGATCGGCTCGCGGTCGATCATCGCCTCGAGCGGCACGTCCTCGACCTCGACGGCCTCGGCGAAGACGGTGCGCCGGGCGCCGCCGCGCGCGTCCTTGCCGAAGGCCTTGCGCACGGCCTTCAACTCGTCGGCGATCCGGGCCCATTGCCGGCCCTCGTCCTCCAGCAGGTCCTCGAGCGCGGAGCGTTCCTCGAGCAGGCGGTCGCGCTCGGCGGTCAGCTCCATCTCCTCGAGCCGGCGCAGCGAGCGCAGGCGCATGTTGAGGATCGCCTCGGCCTGCACGTCGGTCAGGCCGTGATCTTCCTCCGAGGCGACGGGCGGCGGCGGGTCGTAGTCGGCCTCGGACGTCGCGCGCACGAACGAGCGCCCCCAGTCCTCGCGCATCAGCGCGGCCTTGGGCTCGACGTCGTAGCGGATGATGTCGATCACCCGGTCGAGGTTGAGGAAGGCGATCAGCAGCCCCTCGAGCACCTCGAGCCGGTGGTCGATCTTGCCCAGACGGTGGCGCGAGCGGCGCTGCAGCACGTCGCGGCGGTGGTCGAGGAAGGCGCGCAGCACCTCCTTGAGCGAGCAGACACGGGGCGTGCGCCCGTCGATCAGCACGTTCATGTTGAGCGAGAAGCGGATCTCGAGATCCGACTGGCGGAAGAGGGTGCCCATCAGCACGTCGGCATCGACGTTCTTCGAGCGCGGCTCGAGCACGACGCGGATGTCGTCGGCCGATTCGTCGCGCACGTCGGCGAGGATCGGCACCTTCTTGGTCTGGATCAGCTCGGCGAGCTTCTCGATCAGCTTCGACTTCTGCACCTGGTAGGGGATCTCGGTCACCACGATCTGCCACTGTCCACGGCCGAGATCCTCCTTCTCCCACCGGGCGCGCAGGCGGAAGGCGCCGCGTCCGGTGCGATAGGTCTCGGCGATCGACGCGGGCGGCTCGACGATAACGCCGCCGGTGGGAAAGTCGGGGCCCTTCACGTAGGCGAGCAGCGTCTCGTCGCGGGCGTCGGGCGTCCTGACGAGATGGAGGCAGGCGCCGATCAGCTCGTCGAGGTTATGCGGCGGGATGTTCGTGGCCATGCCCACCGCGATGCCCGACGCGCCGTTGGCCAGCAGGTTGGGGAAGGCCGCCGGCAGCACCTCGGGCTCTCGCAGGGTGCCGTCGTAATTGTCGCGGAAATCGACCGCGTCCTCGTCGAGCCCTTCCATGAGGGCCTCGGCGGTGGCCGTCAGGCGGGCCTCGGTGTAGCGCGAGGCGGCCGGGTTGTCGCCGTCGATCGAGCCGAAATTGCCCTGACCGTCGACCAGCGGGTAGCGGATCGTGAAATCCTGCGCGAGGCGCGCCATCGCGTCGTAGATCGCGCCATCACCGTGCGGGTGGTAGTTGCCCATCACGTCGCCCGAGATCTTGGCCGACTTGCGGAATCCGCCCGAGGAACCCAGCCGAAGCTCGCGCATTGCATAGAGTATACGCCGGTGCACGGGCTTCAGCCCGTCGCGGGCGTCGGGCAGCGCCCGGTGCATGATCGTGGAGAGCGCGTAGGTCAGATACCGCTCGCCCAAGGCGCGACGAAGTGGCTCGGCCACCTGCCGGTCGTCCATGTTGGGGTCGCCTGCGTCGTCGCTCATGCATGTTGTGTAGGAGAGCGCGCCCGACCCCGCAACCCGAGCTGTCGCGCGCCGCGCGAAAGAAAATTGCGCAGAGGGGGGTCAATCGGCAGCCTGCCCCATGGTAACCTTCTCTGCTGTGACCGATTCTGCGCGGGGGTGCGGCAGGGGTGCAAGGAGGGAGAGAGCGATGCTTGGTCGGTACGTGGGCGGAACGCTGGTGATCCTCGGGATCGCCATGCTTATGGCGCCCGAGTCGGACGTGTCCGAGGACGTGGCAGACGAGACCGCGGCGGCGCCGGCGGAGGCCGGTGCGCCCGAGGTCGTTGGGCGGGCCGGCGGGTCGCCCGCTGCGCTCGAGGCTGACCTTTCGTCCGAACGCGTGCCGTCCCACGCCACCGGGATCGACAGCGCGCTCGACGGCCACGAGCGCGAGGTGCTCGCCCGGCTCGACGCCGCAGACGTCGCCAGCGACGCCGCCCCGGCGCTCGGGCCCGCGGGAGAGGAGGAACTGACCGACCTGTTGTCGGAGCGGGATCCCGTCGATCGGACCGCGCCGGTTCCGACGCTGTCGCAGCCCGTGACGATGCAGAGAGCGGCGATCACCGAGAAGACCCGCGCGCTGATCGATCAGGCCGAGAGAGGCGCCCCGGCACTGGCCCGGACCGGAGGCGGCGACGAGATGCTCTACGTCACGGGAAGCTGGGTGAACGTCCGCTCCGGCCCGTCGACCTCTTCTGGCGTCATCACCGCGCTGCCGTACGGCGAGGCGGTGGAGTTCGTCGCCGAGGAAGAGTCTGGCTGGGCGCGCATCCGGCTGGACGAAGGGCGCGAGGGGTTCATGGCGCGCAGCTTCCTCTCCGAAGAGCCGGCCGGCGGCTGACCCGCCTGCTGCGCAGGGGCGACGGCCAGGCATCCTTGACGACGTGCCTCCCGCCGCGGCGGGCGCGCGTGCGCTGGAGGGCTGGGCTGCCCCGAGCCGCGCGGGCGCCGGGTTCGCCCCGGATTGGCGGGCTGGCGCGGCAGCCGATCCGGTGCATGCCGGCGCGGCAGCCGATGCCGAGCGTCGCGGGGCGCGCGGGCTGTCGCGGCCGCGCATTGGCCCTTCGCATTCCGGCAACGGGCCGCTACACCGGCGCGACGCGCCAACGAGAGGGAGCGACGCCGAGCCCATGTCCAGCGATCCGGTCTTCATTCTCGCGGCGATCGCCACTGCCGCCGTCGCGGTCATCCTGCTGATCGGCATCGGCGGCTTCGCGCGCGGCGGCGAGTTCAACAAGAAGCACGCCAACAAGGTGATGCGCTGGCGGATCGGGGCGCAGGCTTTCGCGGTGGTCCTGATCCTGCTGGTGATCTACCTGCGCGGCGGTAGCTGACGCGCCGCGTCGCCAGAGGTCCGAGACAGGGGGAAACGATGGTCGTTCTCAACAAGATCTACACCCGCACCGGCGATGCCGGCGAGACGGCGCTGGGCGACGGTGCGCGCGTCGCCAAGCACTCGATCCGGGTGACCGCCTACGGCACCGTCGACGAGTGCAACGCAACGGTCGGCCTCGCCCGCCTGCACGCCGACGGCGAGATGGACGCGCGCCTGGCGGCGATCCAGAACGACCTGTTCGATCTGGGCGCCGATCTCTGCACGCCGTTCCGTGAGGCCGAGGCCGAGGCCGAGTATCCCCCCTTGCGCGTGATCGAGAGCCAGGTCGTGCGCCTCGAGCAGGAGATCGACGCGATGAACGCCACGCTCGAGCCGCTGCGCAGCTTCATCCTGCCGGGCGGCACGCCGCTCGCCGCGCATCTGCATCTCTGCCGCACGGTCGCCCGCCGCGCCGAGCGCGAGACGATGGAACTGGCCTTCATGGAGATCGTCGGCGAGCCGGCGGTAAAGTATCTCAACCGCCTGTCGGACTGGTTCTTCGTCGCCTCGCGTTCGGTCAACCACGAGGCTGGCGGCGACGTGCTCTGGGTGCCCGGCGCCAACCGGTAGGGCGCCGGCCGCGCGGTGCAAGACGCGGCGTCCCGGCGTCCCGGCGTCGTGCCGTGTCGCTTTTGACCTGTGACGCGGCGCCCGCCTCCGCTAGATAACCGGAAAACGCAGTCAGGGGAGACACGCCGATGAAGGTGCTCGTGCCGGTCAAGCGCGTGATCGACTACAACGTGAAGGTCCGCGTCAGGGCGGATGGCTCCGGTGTCGATCTCGCCAACGTCAAGATGTCGATGAACCCGTTCGACGAGATCGCGGTGGAAGAGGCGATCCGCCTCAAGGAAGCGGGCAAGGCCGACGAGGTCGTCGCCGTCTCGATCGGCGTCAAGCAGGCGCAGGAGACGCTGCGCACCGCGCTGGCGATGGGCGCCGACCGCGCGATCCTGGTCGTGACCACCGACGACGTGCACCAGGACATCGAGCCGCTGGCGGTGGCCAAGATCCTCGCCAAGCTGGCCGAGGAGGAGGGGCCCGGTCTGATCCTCTGCGGCAAGCAGGCCATCGACAACGACATGAACGCGACGGGCCAGATGCTCTCGGCGTTGCTGGGGTGGTCTCAGGCGACCTACGCCAACAAGGTCGAGATCGAGGGCGATCATGCGGTCGTCACCCGTGAGGTCGACGGGGGCTTGCAGACGGTGAAGGTGAAGATGCCCACCATCGTCTCAACCGACCTGCGCCTGAACGAGCCGCGCTATGCCTCGCTGCCCAACATCATGAAGGCCAAGAAGAAGCCGCTGGAGGAAAAGACGCCCGCCGATTACGGTGTCGACGTCGCGCCGCGGCTCAAGGTGGTCAAGACGTCGGAACCGCCGGAGCGGAAGGCGGGTGTCAAGGTGGGGTCGGTCGACGAGCTTATCGAGAAACTCAGGAACGAGGCGGGGGTGCTCTGATGGCCGTTCTTCTGCTTGCCGAGATTTCCGACGGGGCGCTGGCGCGCGACGCGACCGCCAAGGCCGTGACCGCCGCCACGCAGTTGGGCGACGTGCACCTGCTCTGCGCGGGCGCCAAGGCCGCCGCCGCCGCCGAGGAGGGCGCGAAGATCGACGGCGTTGCCAAGGTTCTGGTCGCCGAGGACGCCTCGCTGGGCCATCGCCTCGCCGAGCCGACGGCGGCGCTGATCGTCTCGCTTGCGGGCGACTACGACCATATCGCCGCGCCCGCGACGACCGACGCCAAGAACATCCTGCCGCGGGTGGCCGCGCTGCTCGACGTGATGGTGATCACCGACGTCACGGGCATCGAGGGCCCCGACACGTTCGAGCGGCCGATCTATGCCGGCAACGCGATGCAGACGGTGCAGTCGGCCGACCCCAAAAAGGTGCTGACGATCCGCACCTCGGTCTTCGACGCGGCCGGCGAGCAGGGCGCGGCGCCGGTCGAGAGCGTGTCGGCCACGGCCGATCCGGGCCTGTCGGAATGGGTCGAGGACAAGGTGGCCGAGAGCGACCGTCCAGAGCTGACCTCGGCCGGCATCGTCGTCTCGGGCGGCCGGGCGCTGGGCAGCCAGGAGCAGTTCGCGATCATCGAGAGCCTCGCCGACAAGCTGGGCGCGGCGGTGGGGGCCTCGCGCGCGGCGGTGGACTCGGGCTACGCCCCGAACGACTGGCAGGTGGGCCAGACCGGCAAGGTCGTGGCGCCCGAGCTCTACATCGCGGTGGGCATCTCCGGCGCGATCCAGCACCTCGCCGGCATGAAGGACAGCAAGGTGATCGTGGCGATCAACAAGGACGAGGAAGCGCCGATCTTCCAGGTCGCCGATTACGGCCTCGTCGCCGACCTCTTCGAGGCCGTGCCGGAACTGATCCAGAAGGTCTGAGCCCGTCTCGCGCGGTGCGCCGTCAGGGCGCGCCGCGCGCTGCGCCTTCGCCTCGCGCGTCGTCTCCGGGCAGAGGCCCATCGAACCCCGCCTCGCGCATCAGCGCGTTCGAGCGCGCCTCCACCTTGCGCTCGACCTCGCGCAGCACCTCCGCCGCCGTTCCCCCCGGCGGAATGGGCTCCAGAAACTCCACCACCGCCAGCCCGGGCCTGCGGTAGATGCCAGTGCGCGGCCAGAAGACGCCCACGTTGGTCGCCGCCGGCACCAGCGGCTGGCGAAGCTCCTCGTAGAGCACCGCCGCGCCCACCTTGTAGGGCAGGTAGGCGCCGGGCGCCACGCGGGTGCCCTGCGGGTAGATGATCAGTTGCCCCGGCCCCGCGTGCCCGTCGCGCACGCCCATTACCATCTGTGCAACCGCGCGCGCCCGCTTGCCGCGGTCGACCGGAACGCAGCCGATGCGCAGGGCATACCACCCGAGGATCGGCGCCCATTTCAGCGATTCCTTCATCACGAACTTGGGCCGCGGCACGACCGAGCAGATCATGATGATGTCGAGAAAGCTCTGGTGTTTCGAGGCGATCAGCACCTCGCCCGTCGGCACCGCTCCGCGCACATCGGTCCGCAGCCCGACCATCCACCGCGCCGACCACCGCACCCAGCGGCAATAGGTGCGGATGCCGCGGAACGCCCAGTCGCGGCTGACGAGCGCGGGCGGGGTGAACACGATGGCGAGCACCGCCATCATCAGATACATCTGCCCCACGAACAGGGCCGACAGGATCCATCGCATCATCGCGTCTCCCCCAGCACGCGGAAGGCGGCCAGCCGTGTGGCCGCGAAGGCGACGACAGCCGCCGCGGGCGGGATGGCGAGCGGCCACAGCCACTCCGCTCCCTGAAAGGCGAGATCGCCGAGAAAGCCGTCGACCTCGCCCATCGGCAGCACGCCGACGGCGGCCATGCCGGCGGCAGTGCCGGCCAGCGCGCCCGCCGCCGCCCGCAGGGTAAAGCGACGGACGAAGGCGCGCGCGATCCAGGCGTCGCGGGCGCCGACAAGGCGCAACGTGGCGATCACGCGGGCGTTGGCGGCGAGCGCGGCCTGCGTGGCGAGCGCCACCATCGCCGCCGTCGCTCCCCCGATCAGCGCGAGCGCGATCAGGCCCAGGGCCCGCAGCCGGGCCGCCGCCGCGACCAGCGGCGCGCGCCACCTCGTGTGGTCGTCGAACACCGCGCCCGGCGCCTCTCCCGCGAGCCGGGCCGAGAGGCCGGCCGCGTCGATCCCGCCCGGCGCCTCGGTCACCTCGATCAGCGCGGGCATGGGCAGCGCGTCGAGCGGCAGGTCGGGGCCGAGCCACGGCGTGAGCAGGGCCTGCTCCTCCTCTTGTGTGAGCCGGCGGGCCGAGGCGACGCCCGGCGTGGTGCGCAGCACCTCGAGCGCGGCGGCGACCTGCGCCTCGAGCTGACCCTCGGGCGCCGCGACACGCACGGTGGCGGTGCGGGCGAGCGCCTCGGCCCAGCGATCCGCCACCCGGTCGGCCGCGAGCGACGCGGCGAGGGCGAAGACGGCGAGCACCGCCATCGCCCCGGCGGTAAGCAGCGTCAGCCGCACGGTGAAGCCCGAGGGCGGCACCACCCGCCCCGGACCCGTGTCGGCCCGAAGCGCCCGCGGCCATCTCACGGGCCCGGTCAAAGGTCGGCCCCCGCGAGCTGCACGCCCCGGTCTGCGATGCGCAGCACACGCGCCGCGACCTGCGCCTTGGCAGCGCGGACGAGCGCGAGGTCGTGGGTGGCGATCAGCACCGACGTGCCCATCCGGTTGAGCTCCACCAGCAACTTCAGGAGGCGCAGCGACATCTCCCAGTCGACGTTGCCCGTGGGCTCGTCGGCCAGCACGATCTCGGGCGACATGATGACGGCGCGGGCGAGCGCCGCGCGCTGCCTCTCGCCGCCCGACAACTCCGGCGGGCGGGCCTGCGCGCGGGCTCCGAGGCCGACCCAGGCGAGCAGGTCGGCGAGGTCGCCGGCCTGTGCCCCGGCGTCATGGCCGGCGACCTCGAGCGGAAGCGCCACGTTGTCGGCGACGCTCAGATGGTCGACGAACTGGCAATCCTGGTGCACCACGCCCATGCGGCGGCGGGCGCGCGCGATCTCGTCGCGCGTCATGTCCCCGGCGCGCTTGCCGAAGACCGAAAGGTTCCCCGAGGTCGGCACGAGCTCCATGTAGCAGAGCCGCAGGACGGTCGACTTGCCGGCTCCCGACGGCCCGGTGAGGAAGTGGAAGCTGCCGGGCGCGAGCGACAGGCTCACGCCCTCGAGGATCGCGTCGCCGCCATAGGAATAGGCCACGCTCTTCAGCTCGATCACGCGGGACTCCGGGGTCGGGAGGGGCGAACGGGACATGCGGCGGCGGGCTGCCCGCTCGGCCTGTGGCTGTTGTGCCCCGGATCGCGCCCGCGTTCAACGCCACGCGGGTCGACGGGCGCAATTCCTTTGAACAGTGGGCCGCGCTCTCCATATACTGGCAAGGTGGGAATGGGCTTCCGCCGGGCGCGCAAGGTGTCGTTGCGGAAGGTGGTGAGATACCTGGGACCGGGAATGAGGCTGACCTGCCCGAATTGTGGCGCGCAATATGCCGTCGACCCGGCCGTGATCCCGGCCGAGGGGCGCGACGTGCAGTGCTCGTCCTGTGGGCATACCTGGTTCCAGCTTCATCCCGAGGCCGCGCTCGCCCCGCCCGACGAGCCCCCGGTGGAGGAGACGCTCCCGCGGCGTCAGCCTGATCCGGAGGTGATGAGCATCCTGCGCGAGGAGGCCAGGCGCGAGCGCGCTGCACGCGAGGCGGCGCGCGAGGCCACCCCGCTCGAAAGCCAGGGCGAACTCGACATCCCCGAACCGGCCCGCGCGGCGCCGCTGATACCTTCGGAGGGCCGCCCCGGGCTGCAGGCGGTCGCGGCATCGGCCGCCGCCGCCGGCATCGGCGCGTTGTCGGACGACGAGCGCGCGCACCAGCCCGCGCCGCGCCGCAAGGTGCTGCCCGACATCGAGGAGATCAACTCGACCCTCGACGACCACGAGGCCGACCCGATGCCGGTCGCCACTGCCGCCCGGCAGGCGCGCGAGCGGCAGGGGCGGCGGCTGGGCTTCGGCCTTGCCGTGGGCTTCTTCGCTGCGCTCGGGATGCTCTACGTGCAGGGCCCGCGCATCGCCGAGGCGGTGCCAGCCTTCGCGCCCGCGCTCGACGCCTACGTGGCGGCCGTCGACGGGGGGCGGCGCTGGCTCGACGGCGCGCTCCGCGCGGCGGTGGAGCCCATCGAGCCCCAGGCGGACGGGCGCGGGGGCGGCGCCGAGGGCTGAACCCGCGCGCGCCGTTTCTGCGGGTGCGAATGGTCCTTGCGGACGGCAGCGCACGGTTATATCCGCACCGCCACGTCATGCGAAACTTTGTTGCGAGGAGAGCCTGATGAGCTTCCGCGTCCAGCCGCCCGCCCCGGCCATTCCCAATCGCTGCCAGCTCTTCGGTCCGGGCTCGCGGCCCGAGCTGTTCGACAAGATGGCGGGCAGCGCCGCCGACGTCATCAACATCGACCTCGAGGACAGCGTCGCGCCCGACGACAAGGAGAAGGCGCGCGCCAACACGGTCGAGGCGATCGGCGACATCGACTGGGGGCAGAAGTCGCTCTCGGTGCGGATCAACGGGCTCGACTCGCCCTGGTGGTACCGCGACGTGGTCGACCTGCTCGAGAAGGGGTCCGACCGGCTCGACCGCATCATGATCCCCAAGGCGGGCTGCGCCGAGGATATCTACGCGGTCGACGCGCTGGTGAGCTCCATCGAGGCCGCGATGGGCCGCACCAGAAAGCTGAAGTTCGAGTGCATCATCGAGACGGCGGCCGGCATCAGCCATGTCGAGGCCATCGCCTCGGCCTCGCCCCGGATGGTGGCGGTGTCGCTCGGCGCGGCCGACTTCGCCGCCTCGATGGGCATGGCCACGACCGGTATCGGCGGCACCCAGGAAGACTATTACATGCACCGCGACGGCGCGCGCTACTGGTCGGACCCGTGGCACTGGGCGACGGCGGCCATCGTCGCGGCCTGCCGCACCCACGGCGTGCTGCCGGTCGACGGGCCGTTCGGCGACTTCTCCGACCCCGAGGGCTTCTACGCGCAGGCGCGGCGGGTGAACACGCTGGGCATGGTGGGCAAGTGGGCGATCCACCCCAGCCAGGTCGACCAGGCCAACGAGATCTTCACGCCCTCGGCCGAAGCGGTGGCCGATGCGCGTGCGATCCTCGAGACAATGGAAAAGGCCAAGGCCGAGGGAAAGGGCGCGACCACCTACAAGGGCAAGCTGGTCGACATCGCCTCGATCAAGCAGGCCGAGAACATCGTGCGCATGGCCGAGATGATCGGCGCCTGACCCCGGTCAGGCACTGCCCCGGGGCGCGTCAGGTGGTGACGCGCTCCCATGCCCGGCGAAAGCCCTCGCGGATATCGTCCCACGCGCGCTCGGCCTCGACGCGGCGCTTTTCCCACTCCGCCTCGCTCTCGTCGCGGTGCCGGCGCAGTTCTTCGGCGGCTCGGTCGCGCTGGGCGCGCATCTCTTCCATGCGCTTCTCGTACTCGGCGCTCTGCTTGGCCGATTCCTGACGCATCCGCGCTTCAAGCTTGTCGATCTCGGCGTTCCACTCGTCGATCTTGGCCTTGAGCGTTTCGACGAACTGAGTTCGATCCATGGTCTGTCCCTCCTTTGAAGGGGAGGTAACGCCCGACAGCCGTGCGTGTTCCCACCGGTTGCGATTGCAGCGACGCGAGCGAGCGGCCATATGTGCACCCGAGAGCGAGGACAGCCCGGATGACCCACTACCTCGAATTCGAGAAGCCGCTCGCCGAGATCGAGGGCAAGGCGGAAGAGCTGCGCGCGATGGCGCGGTCGAGCCCCGAGATGAACGTCGAGGACGAGGCGCGCGCGCTCGACGCCAAGGCCGCCACGATGCTGCGCGACCTCTATGCCAAGCTCACCCCGTGGCGGAAGTGCCAGGTGGCCCGCCACCCCGCGCGGCCCCACTGCGTCGATTACATCGAGGCCCTGTTCGACGAATACACGCCCCTTGCCGGCGACCGCGCCTTTGCCGACGACCACGCGGTGATGGGCGGCATGGCGCGCTTCCACGACCGCCCCGTCATGGTGATCGGGCAGGAAAAGGGGAACGACACCCAGACCCGGATCGAGCGGAATTTCGGCATGGCCCGGCCCGAGGGCTACCGCAAGGCGATCCGGCTGATGGACCTCGCCGACCGCTTCGGCCTGCCGGTCATCACGCTGGTCGACACGCCCGGCGCCTATCCCGGCAAGGGCGCCGAGGAGCGGGGACAATCCGAGGCCATCGCGCGCTCGACTGCCAAGTGCCTGTCGCTCGGCGTGCCGCTCGTCTCTGTCATCATCGGCGAGGGCGGATCGGGCGGGGCGGTCGCCTTTGCCACGGCCAACCGGGTGGCGATGCTGCAGCACTCGGTCTACTCGGTGATCTCGCCCGAGGGCTGCGCCTCGATCCTGTGGAAAGACGCCGAGAAGATGCGCGAGGCGGCCGAGGCGCTCAGGCTCACCGCGCAGGATCTGCACGAGCTCGCCGTGATCGACCGCATCGTGCCCGAGCCGGTGGGCGGCGCCCACCGCCACCGCGAGACGGTGATCGGCGCGGTGGGCGATGCCATCGGGGCGATGCTGGACGAGCTGCAGGGCATGGATGCGGGAGCGGTGCGCGCCGACCGGCGGCGCAAGTACCTGCAGATGGGCGCCCGCGGGCTCGCTGCCTGACGCTCACCCCCCCGGGGCGGTCGGCTCGTCGCCATCCTCCTGCGCGGCATGGGCGCCGGCCTCCTCTTCGGCCTCCTCCTCGCGGAGGGCGGCCGGAGCGTAGATGTCGAGAGCATCGAGCAGTTGCAGCGCCACCCCGGCGGCCACGCGCCCGTTCTGCCCGGTGATCAGCCGCCCGTCCTCGATCACGTAGGGCTCCTCGCCCCGTACTGCCGTCCAGACCCGGGCGCCCTGCGCGCGCAGCCGCGTCTCGGGCATCACCGGCGCGTCCTCGCCAGCGAGCGCGGCGCGCACCGCCTCGTCGGGCAGGCAGGTCACGCTGCGCCCGGCGGCGATGGCATGATCCTGCGAGTCGCGCGCCACCGTGAGCGCGGCTGCCCCGGCGCCGATCGCGGCAAGAATGCCCCCCCGCTCCCAGGCGGCGGCGGCGAGGCGCGCGGTGGCCGGCTCGGCCGCCATGTCCCACAGCGCACCGAGACCGCCGGCGAAGAGCACCGCCGTCCAGTCCTCCGGGTCGATCCCGGAGAGGCGGTGGCTGTGCGCCAGCGCCTCGACGGCCCTCTCGTCGGAGAGGAACATCGACACCGCCCCGATCTGGTCGCCCTCCTCCTCGGTGGCGGTGGCGGTGGCGGTGGCGGTGGCGGTGGCGGTGGCGGTGGCGGTGGCCGGGTCGCCCGGCGGCTTGCCCCCGCGGATGCTGGCGAAGCCCACCCGCACGCCGGCCTCGCGCAGCCGCCAGTAGGGCACGGCGACGCTCGGCCAGTCGAATCCGGTTTCGCTCTCGTCCGGCAGGACGCCTGTCGAGGTGGTCACGATCAGCACGGAATGAGTCATGGCGTCTCCTTTCCCGCCCACATAGGGGGCCGCGTGCGCGAGGGCCACCGCGCCGCTGCCAGCCGTGCCGGAATGACCCTTTCGCCCGCCCGAGCGCTTGATACTCTCGCACCGAAGGAGACGCCGCGATGATTCAGACGCCTTACCTGCTGTTCCTCGGCGACGCGCCCGACCCGCTGGCCGCGAAGGTCGCGCAGGGCATCCGCGACTGGCGCCCCGAATACGCGCTCGGCCAGGTCCGGATGGAGGGGTGCCGCGCCGACATGCGCGTGCCCGACATGAGCCTCGACGAGGGACTCGAGGCCGGTGCGAGGACGCTGGTGATCGGCGTGGCGAACCGGGGCGGCGTGATCTCGGCCGCCTGGCGGCATGTGCTGGCCGAGGCGCTGCTGAAGGGCTACGACCTCGCCTCGGGCCTGCACAACCTGTTGCGCGACGAGCCGGAGCTGGTCGAGATCGCCCGCGCCGAGGGCCGCCAGTTGCACGACGTGCGGGTGCCTTCGCAGGCCTATCCCATCGCCGACGGCGTCAAGCGGCGGGGCCTGCGCTGCCTCGCCGTGGGCACCGACTGCTCGGTGGGCAAGATGTACACCGCGCTGGCGATGGACCACGAGATGCGCGACCGGGGGATGAAGGCGAGCTTTCGCGCCACGGGCCAGACCGGCATCCTGATCACGGGCGAGGGCGTGCCGCTCGACGCGGTGGTGGCCGACTTCATGGCCGGCTCTGTCGAGTGGCTGACGCCCGACAACGACCCCGACCACTGGGACCTGATCGAGGGCCAGGGCTCGCTCTTCCATCCCTCCTATTCCGGTGTGACGCTGGCGCTCATCCATGGCGGGCAGCCCGACGCGCTGATCCTCTGCCACGAGCCGACGCGCGCGCACATGCGCGGACTGCCCGGCTATGCCCTGCCCTCGCTCGAGGAGGTGCGCGACCTGTCGCTCGCCTGTGCGCATCGCGTCAATCCGGCGTGTCGCGCGGTGGGCATCTCGGTGAACACCGCCGGGCTGGGCGAGGACGAGGCGACCGGTTACCTCGCCCGCACGGAAGAGCGGATGGGCCTGCCCGCGGTCGATCCGTTCCGCCACGGGGCGGGGCGGCTGGTCGACGCGCTCTCCGCCATCGGCTGAGCGGGCCCCGGCGGCGGGGCCATGCGTATTTGAAACAGAAAGAAGCGGGGGGCGGGGCGCCATGGAAATCGAGGTCGCGCGCGACGTGTTCCGGCTGGCGCAGGCCTTTACCATCTCGCGTGGCAGCCGCACCGAGGCACAGGTTCTGACGGTGACCGTGCACGACGGCGGTGTGGCGGGGCGGGGAGAATGCGTGCCCTACGCCCGCTACGGCGAGACGCTCGACAGCGTGGCGGGGCAGATCGCGGGGCTGCCGGCCGGGGGGCTGACGCGCGAGACCCTGCAGGAGGCGCTGCCGGCGGGCGCTGCGCGCAACGCCGTCGACTGCGCGCTGTGGGACCTGGAGGCCAAGCGCGCGGGCCGGCCGGCCTGGCAGCTCGCCGGGCTGGCCGAGCCGGGGCCGCTCGAGACCGCCTACACCCTCTCGCTCGACACGCCCGGGCGGATGCGGGCGGCGGCAGAAGCCAACGCGCACCGGCCGCTTCTGAAGATCAAGCTCGGCACGCCCGACGACATGCCCCGGCTCGAGGCAGTGCGTGCGGGCGCTCCGCTGGCGCGCATCGTGGTCGACGCCAACGAGGGCTGGTCGCGCGAGGTCTATGCCGATGTCGCGCCCCATCTCGTGCGGCTCGGCGTGGCGATGGTCGAGCAGCCTGTGCCCGCGGGCGAGGACGAGGCGCTGCGCGGGCTCGACCGTCCCGTGCCGCTCTGCGCCGACGAGAGCGTGCATGACCGAGCGACGCTGGGGCGGCTCGAGGGCCTCTACGACATGGTCAACGTCAAGCTCGACAAGACCGGCGGGCTGACCGAGGCGCTCGCGCTGCGCGCCGAGGCGGAACGGCGGGGGTTCGGCATCATGGTGGGCTGCATGATCGGCTCATCGCTGGCCATGGCGCCGGCGGTGCTGCTGGCGCAGGGCGCGGCGGTCGTGGATCTTGACGGCCCGCTCCTGCTGGCCGAGGACCGCGCCGTGCCGCTCGTCTACGACCACGCGGGCGTGCACCCGCCGGCACCGGAGCTTTGGGGATAGGAGAGGGCATGGGACGGATCGTCTACGTCAACGGGGAGTACGTGCCGGAGGAGGAGGCGCGCGTCTCGGTCTTCGACCGCGGCTTTCTCTTCGCCGACGGGGTCTACGAGGTGACGAGCGTGATCGGCGGGCGGCTGGTGGATTTCGACGGCCACGCAAAGCGCCTCTGGCGCTCGCTCGGCGAGCTCGACATGGCCGCGCCGGTGGACGAGGACGAATTGCTGGCGATCCACCGCGAGCTGGTCGCGCGGAACGGGCTGGACGAGGGCTTGATCTACCTGCAGGTGACGCGCGGCGCGGCTGACCGCGACTTCGCCTGGCCCGAAGGCGCGGCGCCGACGCTGGTGCTGTTCACCCAGGCGAAGGGGATCGTCGACAGCCCGGCGGCCGAGCGCGGCATCCGCGTGATCTCGATCCCCGACAGGCGCTGGGGGCGGCGCGACATCAAGACGGTGCAGCTGCTCTACCCGTCGATGGGCAAGATGATGGCCAAGGCGGCGGGCGTCGACGACGCCTGGATGGTCGAGGACGGGGCGGTGACCGAGGGCACCTCGAACAACGCCTACATCGTGACGGGGGGCAAGATCGTGACGCGGCACCTGGGCGAGGAAATCCTGCACGGGATCACCCGCGCGGCGGTGCTGCGCTTCGCCCGCGAGGCGCAGATGGAGGTGGAGGAGCGCGCCTTCACCCTCGACGAGGCGAAGGCGGCCGACGAGGCCTTCGTCACCTCGGCCTCGACCTTCGTGACCCCGGTCGTGGAGATCGACGGCGCCGCCGTTGGCAACGGCGCGCCCGGACCCGTGGCGCGGCGGCTGCGCGAGATCTACCTCGACGAGAGCGTGAAGGCTGCGGTCTGATCGGCCGCCGGTGCGCGGGCGCTGCCCCCGTCGCCGCGTGCCGCGGCGACTCCCCCTGAGTATTTGGCCCGGAGTAATTGGGCCGGGTTGAGGGGCGGCACGACGCGGTATCCGGCCCGTCGCCGCGCGCGCGGGCTGGTCAGTAGCCGAGCGCGATACCGTCCTTGCGCGGGTCGGAGGCGCCGGTCAGGAGGCCGGCCGCGTGGTCGATGCCGATCGCCTGTGCGCCGCCGATCGCAGAGGGGCTTTCGACCACCTCGTGGCCGCGGGCGGCGAGCTCGGCACGCACCTCGGGCGCATAGCCGCGCTCGACCAGCAGCTCGCCCGTGGCGTTGTCGGCGAAGGCGCGCGGGGCGTCGAGCGCCTCCTGCAGGTCCATCCCGTAGGTGGCGAGGTTGGTGATCAGGCGGGCGTGCCCGGTGCACTGGTAGGGGCCGCCCATCACGCCGAAGGGCATCGTCACCTCGCCGTTCCGCCGGACCATGCCGGGCAGGATCGTGTGAAGCGGCCGCTTGCCGCCACCGGCCTCGTTGGGGTGCCCGTCTTCCAGCGTGAAGCCCGCCCCGCGGTTGTGCAGCAGGATGCCGAAGCGGGGGCTGGCGAGGCCCGCGCCGAAGCTGTGGAAGATCGAGTAGATCAGCGACACCGCCATGCGGTCGCGGTCGACCACGGTGATGTAGATCGTGTCGCGGTGCACCTCTTCGCTGCGCGGGCGCGGGTCGGGCATGGCGCGGCCCGGGTCGATCAGTGCCGCGAGCTCGGTGCCGAGACCGGGCCGCTGGAGGCGCGCGGGGTCGGGCATGTGGGCGATGTCGGCCACGAAGCGGTCGCGGGCGTCGTAGGCGAGCCGCGTCGCCTCGGCCTCGAGGTGCACGCGGTCGGCGCCGAGGGGGTCGAGCGCAGCGAGGTCGAACCGGGCCAGAATGTCCATCAGCAGGAGCGCCGCGGTGCCCTGGCCGCTCGGGGGATGCTCGAGCACCTCCCACCCGGCATAGCCGCCCGAGATCGGCGTGCCCCAGTCGGGGGCATTGCCGGCGAAGTCGTCGGCGGTGTGCGGGCCGCCTTCGAGCGCGGCGAGCATGTCGTCGGCCACCTCGCCTTCGTAGAAGGCGGCGCGGCCATGCCTGGCGATACGGCGCAGCACCTCGGCCTGGCCCGGCGCGCGGAAGAGCGCGCCTGTCGGCAGGGCCACGCCGCCAGCGAGGAACATGTCGCGCGCCGGCCCCTGCAGCCGGTCGGTGGCGCGCGCCCAGTCGAAGGCGACGCGGGGCGCGACCGGCACGCCTTCGTCGGCATAAAGGATGGCGGGGGCGAGCACATGGTCGAGCCCGAGCCGGCCGAACCGCTCGGACAGGGTGCAGATGCCGTCGACCGCGCCGGGGATCGTCACCGCTTCGGGCCCCGCCACGGGGATCGCGGTGTGGCCCTGCGCGCGCAGCCGCGCGGCGCAGAGGCCGGCGGGCGCGCGCCCCGAGGCGTTGAGCGCGACGACGTCATGGCCCGGGCCGGGCGAGACGAGGGCGAAGAGGTCGCCGCCGAGGCCGGTCATCTGCGGCTCGCAGAGGCCGAGCAGCACCGCGCCCGCGAGCGCGGCATCGACCGCGTTGCCGCCCGTCTTCAGCGTCTCGATTGCGACGGCGGCAGCCAGCGGGTGCGACGTGGCGCACATTCCGTTGGTGGCGTAGACCGCCGACCGACCGGGTTTCTGGAAATCGCGCATCGCCGTCCTCGCGGTTGCTCGTGCGCGGAGTAGACCGTTTGCATGGCGAGGGAAAGACCTCGGCGCCGCGCACTGGGTGGGGGCAATTCAAGCGCGACGCCGAGGGAAGCCTTTGCAGCTACATCCAGAGGTGTCGCAGGGGCAGATGGCGGCGATATGGACAGATTTTGGCGATTTCGGGGCAGGCCCCCCCTGCCGGTCTCGCGTTGCGGACGGGCAGAGGCGGGATCTACCGCGGGGCGAGACAGAGGGCAGGGCAGCGCCGGCCGCGGGGCGGGACGAGCAGCACGAGGCCCGATGATCGACGCGCGGGAGGGCGGCGGTGGCGGGGCGCCGCGTGCCGAGCGCCCCCTCAGGCGACGTCGCCGGGGGCGGCGCGCACGGCGAAGGTGAGACAGTTGCACCCTTCCAGCCGCTCGTAGCTCAGATGCTCTGCCAGGCTATGGATCAGCGCCCAGCCGAAGCCGCCTTCGGGGAGCGCGTCGAGCGGCACGGAGAGATCGGGGAAGGGCGTGGTTGGAATGCTCTTGCGCGGCATCGGCCGTCCGCCATCCCAGACGCGGCAGGCGGCCCAGCCGTCCATCAGGTCGAGCTCGATCACGATCCACCCCGCGGGATCCTCGAGATAGGCGTGCTCGACCACGTTGTTCAGCGCCTCGGCCAGCGCCATTTCGAGCGCGGCGCACGTCTCGTCGTCGAGGCCGAGGCGGCGGGCGGAGCGACAGAGGGCGGAGAGGGCGCCGCGCACCGCGAGGCTGCTGCTCGCGAGCCGGGCGACGAGGGTCGGGGCTTCCGGCGCGGGGGGCTCGTCCAGGGCGGCGGCGAGCAGATCCGCAGGGCGGCCGGACCCTGGCCGCGCTGGCGCGATCCGACCCGCGTGCGGGGCGCTGCCCGATGCGGCGGGCCCCGTCCAGCGGGGTGCCCGTTGCCCCGGCGCCACCGACGCTGCGACCGGCCGCGCGCCCTCATCGAGGGCGGCCGGATCGGCGTCGCGCGGCTCGTCCGGAGGAGTGCTCCTGACCATGTCGCCCCTCGTGCGGCCGGCTCAGGCGGCGCTGGCCCCGTGCGCGCGTGCCGCCTCGACGTCGGCGTGCAGCGTGAAGACGCCGTCCATCCGCGTCAGACGGAACACCTTCATCACCTTGGGCGTCAAGCCGGCGAGTTCCAGCTTTCGCTCCGGGCCGAGTACCTTCATCGCCGAGACGATCGCGCCGAGGCCAGAGGAATCGATGAAGTCCACCGCCGCCATGTCGAGCACCACGCGGCCGTCGCCGCCTTCGGTCAGCTCGCGCATGCGGTCCTTGAACCGGATGGCGCTCGCTGCGTCGATACGCTCGGACCGGACGGTGACAATCGTGACGTCGCCCTGCGTGTCGGCCGCCATGTCCATCGGAATCGCTCCTTTCCTGCGCCCCGGCTCGGTCCGGGGCCACGCGCAGGCTGGACGAGAAACCTTACCAAACTGTATGCCGGCACGCAGGACAGCCGGAGGAGGAGCGCGATGGCCGAGGTGATCGTCGCGGGGGCGGCCCGGACGCCGATGGGCGGCTTCCAGGGGGCGCTGGCGGGCGCGGGGGCGCCCGAACTCGGCGGCGTGGCCGGCCGCGCCGCGCTGTCGGGCGCGGACGGCGCCGCGCCGGAAGAGGTGATCATGGGCTGTGTCCTGCCCGCGGGGCTCGGCCAGGCGCCGGCGCGGCAGGCGGGCTTTGCCGCGGGGCTGGGCGAGGGCGTGCCGGCGACGACGCTCAACAAGATGTGCGGCTCGGGCATGGCCGCGGCGATGGCCGCGCATGACCGGATCGCGCTGGGCGCGGTCTCGTGCATCCTGGCGGGCGGCATGGAGAGCATGACGCGGGCGCCTTACCTCCTGCCCGACGCGCGCGGCGGCGCCCGGATCGGCCACGGCCAGGTGATCGATTCGATGTTCCGCGACGGGCTGGAGGACGCCTACGAGCGGGGGCCGAGAGGAGAGCCGCGTCTGATGGGCGCCTTCGCCGAGGACTGCGCCGAGGCGTTCCGGTTTACCCGGCAGGAGCAGGATGCGTATGCCCTCTCCTCGCTCTCTCGCGCGCTCGAGGCGCACGGGTCGGGCGCCTTCGCGGCCGAGATCGCGCCGGTCACGGTGGCGGGCCGCAAGGGCGAGACGGTGATCGAGATCGACGAGCAGCCGCAGACCGCCCGGCCCGACAAGATCCCCCATCTGAGGCCGGCCTTCCGCGAGGGCGGCACGGTGACGGCGGCCAATTCCTCGTCGATTTCCGACGGTGCTGCCGCACTGGTGCTGGCCTCGGCCGAGACGGGGCTGGCGCCGCGCGCCATCGTGCGCGGCCACGCGAGCCACGCCCAGGCCCCCGCGCTCTTTCCGACCGCGCCGATTCCGGCGGCGCGCAAGCTGCTCGACCGGCTGGGATGGGAGGCGGCCGCCGTCGACCTGTGGGAGGTCAACGAGGCCTTCGCGGTCGTTCCCATGGCCTTCATGCGCGAACTCGGCGTGCCGCACGAGCGGATGAACGTGAACGGCGGGGCCTGCGCGCTCGGCCATCCGATCGGCGCGTCGGGCGCGCGCATCCTCGTCACGCTGCTCCACGCGATGGAGGCGCACGATGTCCGCCGCGGCGTCGCCGCGATCTGCATCGGCGGGGGCGAGGGGATGGCCGTGGCGCTCGAACGCCCCGAGCGCTGGCAGTGAGCCGGGCCGACTACGCCGCGCTCGCCGCCCGGTGCGCCGCGCTGACCGAGGGTGAGACCGACGAGGTGGCGCTGATGGCGACGCTCGCCTGCGAGATCCACCATTCCGACGACCGCTTCGACTGGACGGGCTTCTACCGCGTCGTTGCGCCGGGCGTTCTGAAGATCGGTCCCTACCAGGGCGGTCACGGCTGCCTGACCATCCCGTTCGAGCGGGGCGTGTGCGGCGCCGCCGCCCGCACCCGCGAGGTGCAGGTCGTCGACGATGTCGAGGCGTTTCCCGGTCACATCGCGTGCTCCTCGTCCACCCGGTCGGAAATCGTGCTGCCGGTGATCGCTGCCGGCGGTCGCCTGCTGGGCGTGCTCGACATCGACAGCGACCGCCCCGCCGCCTTCGACGGGGCCGACGCGGAGGGCCTCGGCGCGATCCTGCGCGCGACCTTCGGCGAGCTGGAGGGGGCGTGGCGATGACCACGGCGCCCAAGGCAGGGACGCCCACGACGGAGCTGCACAGATGGCCCTGCCTCTGCGGCGCCGTCACTTGCTCGGTGAGCGGCCAGATGGGCTCGATCTCGCTCTGCCATTGCGGCCGGTGCCGGCGTCGGGCGGGCCATGCCCGGGCCTTCGCCGTGGCGCCCCGCGCCGCCATTGCCAACGCCGACCCGGTCGCGCGGGTCCGCTCGGGGTGCGAGGCGGAGCGCGGCTTCCGCCCCCATTGCGGCGCGTCGAGGCTCTGGCGGATGGACGGGTCGGACACGAGGTCGGTCGCGCCCGGCCGCCACGACGCGCCCGCCGGGCTGACCTCCGAGACGCACATCCTCGCCTCCCACACGGGTGATTGCTGCGAGATCGAGGGCGATCTGCCCCGAAGCCCGTGACGCTGATCCCGTGAGCGGCGCCTACCATCGGCCCGAAGGCCCGGTGCAGATCCTGCACCGCGACGCGTCGCTGCTGGTCGTGGTCAAGCCCGCGGGTCTGCTCTCGGTCCCCGGCAAGGCCGAGGGTGCCGGGGATTGCCTGATCGCCCGACTCTACCGGATGGACCGCGAGACGCGCCTCGTCCACCGGCTCGACCGCGACACGTCGGGCGTCATGGTGTTCGCGCGGTCGAAGCAGGCGCAGCGCCACCTCGGACGCCAGTTCGAGCGGCGCTACGTGTCGAAGGAATACGAGGCGGTGGTCGCCGGTCACCTCGACGGCGCCGGAGAGGTGGAGCTGCCCCTCATCGCCGACTGGCCGAACCGCCCGCGCCAGATGGTCTGCCACGCGCGCGGCCGGCCGGCCCGCACGCGCTGGCGCGCGCTCTCACACGCCGACGGGGCCACCCGCGTCGCCCTCGCTCCCGAGACGGGCCGCTCCCACCAGCTTCGCGTGCACATGGCGGCGCTGGGCCACCCCATCCTCGGCGACCCGCTCTACGGCCCTGCTGATGGGGCCGACGCGCCGCGGCTGATGCTCCATGCCAGCCGCCTCGCCTTTCGCCACCCCGAGGGCGGCACGCCCGTCGCCTTCGACAGCCGGCCGCCCTTCTGAGGATCGCAGCCCCACCCTTCGCGGCGTGGGGGGGGACGGTCAGACGCGCTCCAACCGGCCCGCTCGGGTGGCGGCCCGCCGGGTCTCGGCTGCCCGTGGTCGGTCAGAGGGCACGGCTGGCGCGGCGCCTGGCGGGCTGCCGCCGGGCGTCCAGGCATTGGGCGCAGGCGTGTCACGGCCCGCGACGAGCCGGTTGCGCGGGGATCGCGGCTGCCTTCGCGGCCCCGTGCGGTTCCCGTGCGGTTCCCGTGCGGTCCCGTGCGTCCCAGTGCGGCCCAGTGCGGTCCCCGGGGGACGCAGGCGGGCGCGTGATGCGTTGCGCCGACTTGGCAGCGGTCTGTCTGCCGGGCAGAGTGGCGCGGCACAAGGGAGGCGGGGTGATGATCGAGGGGTTCGCACAGCACAGGGTCGCAGCGGGCGAGGTGACGCTGTCGGTGCATCGGGCTGGGGCCGGTGCGCCGCTTGTCCTCCTGCACGGCTACCCTCAGAACCACATGACATGGGCGCGCGTCGCCCCTGCGCTGGCCGAGCGCTTCGACGTGATCGTGCCGGACCTGCGCGGCTACGGCGCCTCGGACGCTCCGGAAGACGACGCCGCCCACACCGTCTACTCCAAGCGCACCATGGCGGCCGACATCGTCGCGCTGATGGATGCGCTCGCCCTGCCCAGGGCCCACGTCATCGGTCACGACCGCGGGGCGCGCGTGGCCTACCGGCTGGCGCTCGACCATCCCGGGCGCGTCGACCGGCTCGGCATCTGCGAGGTGGTGCCGACGGGCGACTTCTGGCGCGCATGGGATGCCGAGCTCGCCCTCGCTGCCTATCACTGGACGTTCCTCGCCCAGCCCGCGCCACTGCCCGAGCGGATGATCGGTGCCGATCCTGCGGCATACCTCGACTGGACGCTGGCAGCCTGGACGGCGGCGGGCGACCTCTCACCCTTCGCGCCGGCCGCGCTCGAGAGCTACCGGGCGCAGATGGCAGAGCCGGCCCGCCGCGCCGCCATGTGCGCCGACTATCGCGCCGGGGCCACGACCGACCGCAGGCTTGACGAGGAAAGCCGCGCCCGCGGCGGAAGGATCGAGACGCCTGTGCACTTCCTCCACGCCGAGACGGGGTTTCCCGCCCGCACGGGCGATCCGGCGGCGCTCTGGCGGCCCTGGGCGGAGCGGCTCACGCTCTCGACCTGCCCGACGGGGCATTTCGTGATGGAGGAGGATCCGCAGGCCTTCCTCGACGCTTTCCTGCCCTTCCTCTCCGGGGCGGGGTGAGGGCCGATTCGGCCGGCTTTTCTGACAAATCCGGCACATTCCGAGGCGCAGGTTTAACGCCTCGCGGTGGAGGGCGGAGGCATAGAGGCGGGTGGTGGCTCCCCCGGCCCCGGCCGGGGGGCGTGTGACGAGGAGAGGCGCATGCTTGGCGCTCTGGGTGTACTGGGGGTCGTGCTGGCGGGGCTCGCCCTGCCGATGGCCTTCGGCGACGAGGACGACGATGACGAGCCGCGCGACGCCCCGCGCGACGACGACACGGTGCGGCGCGAGGGAGAGGGCCAGGAGATCGGGGCCGACTTGTCGCCCGCCGAGGACGACGGGGCCGCAGCCGGCGAGGGCGACGGCGTGGGCGAGGGTGTCCGTGACGGGGCAGGCGAGGATGATCGGCTGGCCGAGGACCCGCTTGCCGACGAGTTCCTGACCGACGAGCCGCCACCGGGCGACCCGCCACCGGGCGACCCTGCACCCGAGGGATCGGAGCCGACCCCCCCCGGCCTGCGCATCGACGGCGGCGCCGAGGCCGAGCGCATCGTTGGCGGCGACGGGGCTGACGATCTCGGCGGCGGCGGCGGCGACGACACGCTCGAGGGCGGCGCGGGCGACGACCGGCTCTTCGGCGACTGGGGCGACGACCGGCTCGAGGGCGGCGCCGGCGACGACCGCCTCGCCGACGGCTCGGGCGACGACACGCTGCTGGGCGGCGCGGGCGACGACCACCTGAGCACCGTTCCGGCGGATGGCGAGGCCGCGTTCGACGGGCGCGACGTGCTCGACGGCGGCGAGGGCGACGACACTCTGGTGCTCGGCGCGCAGGATCACGCCACCGGCGGGGCAGGCGCCGACACGTTCATGCTGGGCCCTGGCCTCGTGCCGTTCGGCGCCGGAGACGCCGCCACGCTCGCCGATTTCGACCCCGCCGAGGACAGCCTCGTCGTGGTGTGGGACGACTGGACGAATGACGCGCCGCCCGAGATCGCGCTGTCACGTGTCGCCGACGACCCCGACATGGTGGAAGTGCTCGCCGACGGTGTGGCCCTCGCGCGGCTGTCTGCGGGCGCGGGGCTGGGCGCCGACGACATCACGCTTCTGCCCGCCTCGCAATTCCCGGCCTGAGCGCGGGTCGCGCCGTCGAGGTGCGGCGCGAGGCGGGCCCCCACCGGTCGAAGCCGGGGTGGCCTGCGCGGCACGCGACGGGCGCCGTCGCGCCGCCATGCGCAGCGCGCCCAGAGCGAGGCCGCCCGACAGGAGCAGGCCGGCCGCACCGGGCAGCGGGACCGGGGCGATCTCGGTCAGGCGGTAGAGCGTTCCCGTGCGCTCGAGCATCACCCCCGCCGTGCCGTCCGGCAGCGCGAAGAAGCGGGGGTCGGGGCGGCGCTCCTCTGCCAGCGCGAACAGAGAAACCGGCGCCCCCGATCCGTCGACGAGCGCGACGCGAAAGACCGGCACGTCCGTGCCCCCGAGCGGCGCCATCGTGGCATAGAGCTCGCCGCTCGGCAGGTCGCCGAACAGGGCGACGATCAAGTCGAACGCGCTGTCGGAGGTGACCGGCCCGCTGACCGCGACGAAGGCCCGCCCTTCGTGCCCGAACTGCGCGTAGGGCTGGCGAAAGCCCGCCTCGGGCACGGGCGCGGCGACGATCGCCTGCGGCTCGCCCCCTTCGGGAGACCCGGCGCCCGCGTTGATGTAGAAGGTGCCCTCGCGCGCATTGCCGTCGTCGTTGCGGCCCCAGCCGAAATTTTCGATCGCGCCCGTGTCGGTCAGGTCGGCCACGGAAATCTCGTTGATCTCCTCGGCGGTCGTCGACCCGATATCGGCGAAAACGACGCGCGACCGACCTGCATTGGCATAGGCCAGCCTTTGCACGTTGCGCACGCCCTGCGCCGCGACGGTGGTCTGTCCCGTATCGCGGTCGATCAGGAGCAGCTTGCCAAGGTGAGACGCCGGATCCTGCGGCGCGGCGAGCCCGTCACGGTCGAAGCCGAGGTTGTCGCCGGTGGCCAGAAGCAGGTTGCCGTCGGGCAGGGCCAGCATGCCGCCGCCGGTATGGCCGAACGGCGTGCTCTCGAACGCGGCGAGCGGCACGGGCGAAGCGAGGCTGCCGTCATCCGCCTGGCTGTAGCGATAGACGACCTGATAATGGGGGTCCTGCGAGCCATATTCCGGATCGGTCGGCAGGTGCTGCGCTTCGAGGGCGTCGCCGGGCAGTGTCGACGAGGTGAAGGTCACGAACATGTCCGACCCGGCTCCCCCCGCGATGTTGAGCACGCGCTGGCGCACGGGCGTCACGCCGTCGGGCATCTGCTCTGGCGACAGGATCTCCGAAAAGTCGCCCCGACCGTCGTCGCGCAGGATACGCCCGCGCGCCTGGTCGACGATGTGCAGGCGCCCGCCGATGGCGACGGGCGCGGCGAAGTCGGGTGGCCGACCCTCGGGCGGCTGTGCCTGCGCGGTCTGCTCGATGCGCAGCGTCAGCGCGCTCGACCGGACCGGGTCCGGGGCGAGGGGCGATGCCGGGGCGCACAAGGGAGCCGCCACGGCGGCGGCGACCCCGAAAGCGAGATTGCGAGACATGCGCCGCATGGCTCCTCCCGTCCCTATTCCGGGTCGAGTCTAGCGGCCGCGCGCAAACCTGTCACCCTCGCGCGCCGTGGCCCCAGCCGGTGGCACGGCGCGCCGCCGCATCGCCCTGCGGGCGTGGTGGTCGGCACGCCCCCTTTACAACCGGCACGATCTGGCCCATAGGCGCGCACTTCCGGGCGGTGCGCGCCCGGCCCCCCTCCATGGGCCCTGCTGGACGACATCCCGGCTTGCGCCATCACACGTCGAAAGGAGACCCCGATGTCGATCACTGCCGAAGAGAAGGCGCAGGTTCTCAAGGACTACGCCACGAAGGACGGCGACACCGGCTCGCCCGAGGTGCAGGTCGCGATCCTGACCAAGCGGATCACCGCGCTGACCGAGCACTTCAAGACCCACAAGAAGGACAACCACTCGCGCCGTGGCCTTCTGAAGCTGGTCGCCCAGCGCCGCAAGCTGCTCGACTACCTGCGCGCCAAGGAAGAGAGCCGCTACCAGGACCTCATCAAGCGCCTCGGCATCCGCCGCTGACTGCTCGCGCGGCGGCCCGTCCGGGCCGCCGGCGAACTTTCGGTGTCAGGCACCCGGTTGCGTTGCCGCGTCTCGCGCTCCGGCCCGTCCGGGGCCATGCAGCGGTTCCCGGCACGCCCGCCGCGCCTCTCTGGGCGCGGCGCACCGCTCCGCCGCGAACTCGCCCGTTTCCAAACCTCTCGAAAACCTGTAAGCGCGCCACATCTGAGACGTGACGCCTTTGACCCCGGGCGCGTGCGACAGGATAGGGGTCGGCGGCAATGGGGCCGCCATTTGACCTTGGGAGACCCGGGATCCGCCCGGGAGCGCTCCCTGACAGGATAGACGCATGTTCCACAAGACGACGAAATCGATGACGTGGGGGGAGGAAACCCTCACGCTGGAGACGGGCAAGGTCGCCCGTCAGGCCGACGGCTCGGTGATCGCCACCCTCGGCGAGACCTCGGTCATGGCCAACGTGACCTTCGCCAAGGAGGCGAAGCCGGGGCAGGATTTCTTCCCGCTCACCGTGCATTACAACGAGAAATACTACGCGGCGGGCAAGGTGCCCGGCGGCTTCTTCAAGCGCGAGGGGCGCCCGACCGAAAAGGAGACGCTGACCTCGCGCCTGATCGACCGGCCGATCCGACCGCTCTTCGTTCCGGGCTTCAAGCACGAGGTGCTGGTGATCTGCACCGTGCTGAGCCACGACCTGGTCAACGACCCCGATATTGTGGCGATGATCGCCGCCTCGGCGGCGCTGACCATCTCCGGCGTGCCCTTCATGGGTCCGATCGCGGCGGCCCGCGTCGGCTTCGCCGACGGCGAATACGTGCTGAACCCCGAAGTGTCCGACATGGACCAGTTGCGCCTGAACCCCGAGCAGCGGCTCGACCTCGTGGTGGCGGGCACCAAGGACGCCGTGATGATGGTCGAGTCGGAAGCCTACGAGCTGACCGAGGCCGAGATGCTCGGCGCCGTGACCTTCGCGCACCAGCAGCTTCAGCCGGTGATCGACCTGATCATCGACCTCGCCGAGGACTCCGCGAAGGAGCCGTTCGACTTCGCCCCGCCCGACTACTCGGCGCTCTACGAGGCGGTGAAGGCCGCCGGCGAGACCGAGATGCGCGCGGCCTACGCCATCCTCGACAAGCAGGAGCGCACCAGCGCCGTCGCCGCCGTGAAGGAAAAGATCGTCGCCGGCCTGAGCGAGGATCGGCAGGCCGACCCCAATCTCGGCTCGGCACTGAAGAAGCTCGAGTCCACCGTGCTGCGCGGCGATGTCGTGCGCAACGGCAAGCGCATCGACGGGCGCGATCTGCGCACGGTGCGCCAGATCGAGTCCGAGGTCGGGCTGTTGCCCCGCACCCACGGCTCGGCGCTGTTCACCCGCGGCGAGACGCAGGCGCTGGTAGTCACCACGCTCGGCACCGGCGAGGACGAGCAGATCATCGACGCTCTGCACGGCAATTATCGCGCGAACTTCATGCTGCACTACAACTTCCCGCCCTACTCGGTCGGCGAGGTCGGTCGCTTCGGCCCTCCGGGCCGGCGCGAGATCGGCCACGGCAAGCTGGCATGGCGCGCTCTGCAGGCGGTGCTGCCGCCGCCGACGGAGTTCCCCTACACCATCCGCGTCGTCTCCGAGATCACCGAGTCGAACGGCTCGTCGTCGATGGCGACGGTCTGCGGCTCGTCGCTGTCGATGATGGATGCGGGCGTGCCCCTCAAGGCGCCGGTTGCGGGCGTGGCCATGGGCCTCGTGCTGGAAGACGACGGCGCCTGGGCGGTGCTGACCGACATCCTCGGCGACGAGGACCATCTGGGCGACATGGACTTCAAGGTGGCCGGCACGAAGGATGGCATCACCTCGCTGCAGATGGACATCAAGGTGGCCGGCATCACGCCGCAGATCATGGAGCAGGCGCTCGATCAGGCGCGCGAGGCGCGCATGCACATCCTCGGCGAGATGTCGAAGGCGCTGACCGAGGCGGGCGACTTCTCGGCCCACGCCCCGCGCATCGAGACGATGCAGGTGCCGGTCGACAAGATCCGTGAAGTGATCGGCTCGGGCGGCAAGGTGATCCGCGAGATCGTCGAGGTTTCGGGCGCCAAGGTCGACATCAACGACGACGGCGTAGTCAAGATCGCTTCGCCCAACGCCGAGGCCATCCAGAGGGCCTACGACATGATCCACTCGATCGTGGCCGAGCCGGAAGAGGGCAAGGTCTACAAGGGCAAGGTGGTCAAGCTCGTCGATTTCGGCGCCTTCGTGAACTTCTTCGGCAAGCGCGACGGGCTGGTTCATGTGAGCCAGATCGAGAACCGCCGGCTCAAGCACCCCTCCGACGTGCTGCAGGAGGGACAGGAAGTCTGGGTCAAGCTTCTCGGCTTCGACGACCGGGGCAAGGTGCGCCTGTCGATGAAGGTGGTCGACCAGGAGACGGGCAAGGAAATGGCGAGCGAGGAGGCGGCCGAGTAAGGCCCCTCCTGCCCCCTCGAGACCGCGAAAGCCCCGGCCGAGGCCGGGGCTTTTTACTCGGGCGTGCAAGCGGGGCGGCGCATTCAGCGTGCGACCAGGCTCCATCGCGCGGGCTGCGCCTGGCGGCCGCCCGCTCCGACCGGGCTGGTGGCGCCAATGTCGACCTGTGGGGCGAGGTGTGGACCGGGGCGCATCCGCGAGGTGGGCAGGCGTCGGACGCCTTCGGGCAGGTCGGCACGCGCGAGCGCGCTCAGCATGCGGTCGAGCGTCGCCGTGGACTCGTGCCCCGCCTCCTGCACCTCGGCGTGAACGGCATCGAGACGATCATGGAACTCGGACATTCTTCCCCCCTGTCGAGCAAGGCCGAAACGACCTTGAACGCTGGGGGAGGAAGACTGGTTCTGATTCTTTCAAGTAATCTTTAAGGATCGCTGACCGTCAGGAATAGACGGTCACGCGCGCCCCGACCGGCACGCGCTGGTACAGGTCGATGACGTGGTCGTTGACCATGCGGATGCAGCCCGACGACACCGAGCGCCCGATCGTCCAGGGCTGCGGCGTGCCGTGGATGCGGTAGGCCGTGTCGCGGCCACCCCGGTAGAGATAGAGCGCGCGCGCGCCCAGCGGGTTGTCGGGGCCTCCTTCCATGCCGCCGGCAAGCGGCCCGTATTTTTCGGGCTCTCGCTCGATCATGGCCTGGGTCGGCCGCCACGAGGGCCATTCCGCCTTGCGGCCCACCACGGCCGAGCCGCGGAAGTTCATGCCTTCGGCGCCCACCGCCACGCCGTAGCGCAGAGCCTGGCCCTCACCGAGCATGTAGTAGAGGTAGTGCCGTGAGGTCACGATGTGGACTTCGCCCGCCGTGAACGACTGCTTGACCCGCACCGTCTTCGGCATGAAGCGCTCGGGCACCTGGTATTGCGTCGTGGCCTCAGGCCCTTCGGCGGCCTGCAGAATCGCTGGAGCGGACAGCAGGCCGGCCGTGGCGGCGGCGGTGCCGATGAATTGGCGTCGGGTCGTCATATGCGCGTCTCCAAGTCTCTGTTCGATTCTGCTCGACAGGGTTTCTTGACGCACGCGCCGCTTGATTGCCTGCGGCCGCGCCCTGCGCAAGTGCAACGAGGTCACAGTATGAAACGAAAAAGGGGAGGCTTTGTGCCTCCCCCGTGGCGCGATGACGTCGCGCGATGCCGGCGCGTGCTCTCTTCAGGCTGCGGGCAGCTTCGCCTTGCGCAGGTAGGGCAGCACCACCTCGTATTCGCCGAACCTGGCCCGTGCGTCGTCGTCGCTGACCGAGAGCGCGATGATCACGTCCTGGCCGACCATCCAGTTGGCCGGCGTGGCGACGGGCGTCTGCCAGGTGGCCTGCAGCGCGTCGAGCGCCCGCAGGATTTCGCCGAAGTTGCGGCCGACCGACATCGGGTAGGTCATCGACAGCTGCAGCTTCTTGTCGGGCGAGATGATGAAGACCGAGCGCACCGAGGCGCTGTCGGCCGCCGTGCGCCCGTCGGGGAGGTAGGCGTCGGCGGGCAGCATGTCGTAGAGCTTGGACACGTCGAGCTTGTCGTCGGCGATGATCGGGAAGGTCACGTCGGCCCCGCCGACCGTCTCGATGTCGGCGATCCACTTGCAGTGCTCTTCCACCCCGTCGACCGACACGCCGATCACCTTGGTGTTCCGCTTCTCCCACTCGGCGGCGAGCTGCGCCACCGCGCCGAACTCGGTCGTGCAGACGGGCGTGAAATCCTTCGGGTGCGAGAACAGGATGGCCCAGCTGTCGCCGATCCAGTCGTGGAAACTGATGGTGCCGACGTTCGAGTCGGCGGTGAAGTCGGGCACGATGTCGTTGATGCGCAGACCCATGAGCGGCCTCCTTCGCTATTGAATTCGGACCGCATCTGCCCACGCGCCGCCCGAGGGACAAGGGGCGCCGCGCCCATTGCGGCAAGCGTTCGCAGGTGCCACCTTTGTTGCAAACGCGCGTCTCTTCGGCCCCGGTAGCCGAGGAACGCGCGTCCGGCACCTGCAGGAGGCTCAGATGCTCCAGAGACGACAGTTCTACATCGACGGCGCGTGGGTCGACCCGGCCGAATCGTGCGATCTTCCCGTGATCGACCCCTCGACCGAGGAGGAGGTCGCGGTGATCTCGCTGGGTCAGCAGGCCGACACCGACCGTGCCGTTGCCGCCGCCCGCGCCGCCTTCGACGACTGGGCGGCGCGTCCCATCGCCGAGCGGATCGGTCACCTCGAGGCGCTGCTCGAGGCCTACGAGGCGCGTGCCGACGCGATGGCCGAGGCGATCAGCCTCGAGATGGGCGCGCCCATCGACCTTGCCCGCGGCTCGCAGCAGCCCGCGGGCACCGGCCACATCCAGGCGGCCATCGCCGCGGCGAAAGAGTTCGAGCCGGTGCGCCCGCTCGGGCCGCACGCGCCCACCGACCGAATCCTGATGGATCCGATCGGGGTGGTGGGCATGATCACGCCGTGGAACTGGCCGATGAACCAGGTGACGCTCAAAGTGGCCTACGCCGCGGCCGTCGGCTGCACGATGGTGCTCAAGCCCTCCGAGATCGCGCCGCTGTCGTCCATCGTCTTTGCCGAGTGCGTCGAGACGGCGGGCTGGCCCAGGGGCGTGTTCAACATGGTCAACGGCGATGGGGCGGGCGTGGGCACCCAGCTCTCGGTGCACCCCGATGTCGACATGGTGTCGTTCACCGGTTCGACGCGGGCGGGCATCGCCATCACCAAGGCCGCGGCCGACACGCTTAAGCGGGTGAGCCTCGAGCTTGGCGGCAAGGGCGCCAACCTCATCTTCGCCGATGCCGACGAGCGCGCGGTCAGGCGCGGCACGCGGTCGGTGTTCAACAATACCGGTCAGTCCTGCAACGCGCCGACGCGGATGCTGGTGGAGCGGTCGATATACGACGACGCGGTGGAGATCGCCCGCCAGACGGCGGAGGAGACGAGGGTGGCGAGCGGCCACGAGCCGGGGCGGCATATCGGCCCGGTCGTCAGCCAGCAGCAATGGGACAAGGTGCAGGGCCTGATCCAGCAGGGCCTTGACGAGGGCGCGCGGCTGGTCGCGGGCGGTCTCGGCCGGCCCGAGGGCCTGAACCGGGGCTACTACGTGCGCCCCACCGTCTTCGCCGACGTGACCAACGACATGACCATCGCGCGCGAAGAGATCTTCGGCCCCGTGCTGTCGATCATCCCCTTCGAGACGGAGGAGGACGCGGTGAGGATCGCCAACGACACCGAGTACGGGCTGACCAACTACGTGCAGTCCTCGGATGCCGCGCGGCGGGTGCGGCTGGCGAAACGGCTGCGCTCTGGAATGGTCGAGATGAACGGCAGGAGCCGCGCGCAGGGCTCGCCCTTCGGTGGCATGAAGGCGTCCGGCAACGGCCGCGAGGGCGGGGTCTGGGGCCTCGACGAGTTCTGCGAGGTCAAGGCCGTCTCGGGCTGGCCAGAGGACATCGCCGCCGAATAGGGCGCGACGGCAGCACCACCGGCCCGGCGGGCGCAGCCCGGCCCGATGCGGGCCCAGCCAGCGGCTGGGAGGCGCCCGGTCCGGCCTGGCATGCTGCCTGCCCCGCGCCTGTCCCGTCCCCGCGATGGGATCAGCGCCAGTCGGTCGGGTCCTTGGCGTAGGCGACGTAGAGGGGGTGTCGGGGGTGGCCCTGTTTCGTCAGCCCGAGGTGGCAGAGCGGCGCCCCAGTCGCGCGCAGCAGCCGCTCCACCTCTGGCCCCCGCCCTTGGTGGGCGCCGTGGCTGCCCCAGGCGCAGAGCACCGCGTCGGCCCAGGTCGCACCGTCGAGGATGGCGGCGTCGTTCCCGGGGCCGACCGGGTCGCGGAGGGTGCGCAGCACCTTGGGGTCGGTCGCGCGCCAGGCGAAGATGTTGCAGACACGGAACGCGCCGTAGCCGAGTGCGCGCGCCCGCCGCTCGCAGCGCTCCACCGTGGGATCGTTCTGCGCCTCGGTCGCGGTCGAGGGGTTGAGCATGACGCACAGCAGCCGCCCCCGCTCGGGCGCCCATTCGCGGGTCAGCGTATAGCGGTAGCGCTCGCAGTCGGAATAGGTAGCCGTCGAGGGCGCGTCACCCTTCAGCGCCTGCCGGGTGATCATGCCGGCCCGAGGTTGAACACGCGCGTGGGGTGCAGCAGGCCCCCGCGGTAGGTGCCGAGGCCGATCGCGCGTCCGCGCTCCGACGCCCAGGCGGTGTCGCCGTAGGCGGCGGCGGTGTGGGTCACCTCGCCGGGATTGCCGTTGCGCAGCCGCGTGGCACCCGCCGGGCTCATCCGCGCCTCGGGCACTCCCGCCAGACCGTCCTCGATGGGACGCAGATGCGCGTCGAGCTCCGGCGTGCGCGCCAGGCGCTCCAGCTCTTCCAGCGCAAGCGCGCCCCCGGCCTCGAACGGGCCGGACCAGGGCCGACGCAGCGTGACCACGTGGCCGAGGCAGCCGAGCGCCGCGCCGAGATCGCGCGCGATGGCGCGCACGTAGCCGCCCTTGCCGCAGACCATCTCGAGCACCGCGTGGTCGGGGTCGGGTCGCTCCACGAGCTCGAGCGAGTCCACGAAGAGGGGCCGCGCCGCAAGGTCGAACTGTTCGTCGTCGCGGGCGAGGTCGTAGGCGCGTTCGCCCGCGACCTTCACGGCGGAATACTTCGGCGGCACCTGCTCGATCCAGCCGGTGAAGGGGGCCAGCGCGGCGCGGATCGCGTCGTCGGAAGGTCGCGCGCCGGAGGTCGCCAGCACGTCGCCCTCGGCGTCGTCGGTCGTCGTCGCCTGCCCGAAGCGCATGGTGAAGCGGTAGGCCTTGAGCGCGTCGGTGACCAGCGGCACGACCTTGGTCGCCTCGCCGAGCGCCACCGCCAGAACGCCGGTCGCCGCCGGGTCGAGCGTGCCGGCGTGGCCGGCCTTCTTCGCGTCGAAGGCCCAGCGCACCTTGTTCACCACGGCGGTGGAGGTCGGGCCGGCCGGCTTGTCGAGAATCACCCAGCCCGAGATGTCGCGCCCCTTGCGCCTGCGTGCCATGCCACGCCCCTGTCTGTCCGATGAGGGCGGGGGAGTAGCGCCGGCGCGCCGGCCGGTCAACTCGGCAGATGTAGACCCGGTGCCACGAACTGGGTGGGGGCTGTTACTCCGTGGCACCGGGCTGAGCCAAAGCTCGTCTACACCGATCACCCTGTCGCCGTGTCGCGGCGCGAGCGGGGCCGGCCCGGGGTGCTCGGGGGGAAAATCCGCGGCGAAAGCGGGGCAGGGCGGCCCCGGCGCACGCGCCGCTTGATTTGGGGTGGAGTGCGACCCACACTCGAGCGATGAACATGTTCACGCCGCATCCCGGCCCCTCGGCGCGCGCGCCCGAGCAGGTCTCCTTCGACCGACGCGAACTCGGGCTCATCCTCTCGGTCTACGGCCGCATGGTCGCCGCCGGCGAGTGGCGCGACTACGGTATCTCCGCGCTGCGCGAGGTTGCCGTGTTCTCCGTCTTCCGTCGCACGGCGGAGCACCCGCTCTACCGCATCGAGAAACGGCCCAAACTGCGCGCCCGCCAGGGCATGTACGCGGTGATCGGCATGGACGGGCAGGTGCTCAAGCGCGGCCACGACCTCAAGACCGTGCTCCGCGTGCTCGAGCGCAAGCTGATCCGCGCGGTGGAGTAGCAGAACGACGCAGGTCTCCGCCCCGGCGTCGATGCCCTGTTCGGGCGGCAGCGCGCTCGCTCGCGGGCTCTCAGGCGGCAGCCAGTCGTGCCCGCCGCGTGACCGGCCCCTCTCCCTGGGCCTCGATCCGCGCGATGGCCGCCGCGATCGGCTCGTAGGTCACAGCCATCGTGCGGGCGTTGGCATGGATCAGCGTCTCGCCGTCGACCGCGAGCGCCACGTGGCCCTTCCAGAAATACACGTCGCCCCGCGCCGCGGGAACGCCCGGCTCGAGCGTCTCGCCCAATGCCGCCTCCTGCTGGTCGGTGTCGCCGGGGCAGTCGATGCCGGCCGCGAGGCAGGCCGCCTGCACCAGCCCCGAACAGTCGATCCCCGCAGCCGAGTTGCCGCCCCAGAGATACGGCACCCCGAAGAAGATCTGCGCCACCGTCACCGGGTCGGCGAACTGCGCGGTCAGTGGGCGCAGATGCGGCTTCGGCACGAAAAGACCCTCCACCGTCTCGAAGAACTCGCCCGAGGCCGAGACGACCCGCAGCTCCGAGCCGAACGACAGCCACGCCCGCTCGCGGCGCTTGAGATCGGGCACGGGATAGAGATGGGTGGCCGGCACGGCGACGCGATGAGTCGCCGCCACGTCGTCGCCCAGCGCCTCGGCCGCGACGTAGCCAACATAGCCGTCGTGGGCCGCTGCGCCGAAGGCCCAGCCCTCGTGCACCTCGAGCACCCGCATCCGCTGGCCGTAGAGCACCTGCCGGTCGCGCGCGCCCCCTGGCGCGGCGAGCAGGTCGGCCACCGGCACGACCACCCGCCGCCAGTCTCCCTTGCCGTAGGCGGGCGCGGCGACCCAGCCCTCCAGTTCCGACGCCGCGACGCGGTCGTTAGCGAGCCGGCTCCGCCGATCGGTCATCCGCCCAGCACCGCCGGAATCGCCTCGAGCAGCGCCCGCGCGCCCTGACCGGCAGCGCCCTTGGGGCGGCCCGGCGCCGGCTGCGGCTGCCAGCCGTAGATGTCGAAATGGGCGTAGCGCGGTGCGCCTTGCGCGAAGCGGCGCAGGAACAGCGCCGCCGTGATCGAGCCGGCGAAGCCCCCCGACGGCGCGTTGTCGAGATCGGCGATGGCGGGCTCGATCAGCGCCTCGTAGGGCGCGTGGAACGGCATCCGCCAGACAGGGTCGGCCACCTCTCCCGCCGCGGCCAGCAGTGCCCCCGCCAGCGCGTCGTCGTCGGTGTAGAACGGCGCGATGTCGGGGCCGACGGCTACCCGCGCCGCCCCCGTCAGCGTCGCCATGCTGACGAGCAGATCGCACTCTTCCTCGCAGGCGAGCGTCAGCGCATCGGCCAGCACCAGCCGCCCCTCGGCGTCAGTGTTGTTCACCTCGACCGTCAGGCCCTTGCGCGCGCGCAGCACGTCCTGCGGGCGAAAGCTCGCGCCCGAGACCGAGTTTTCCACCGCCGGGATCAGCACCCGCAGCTGCACCTCGAGGCCGGTCTCGAGGATCGCCTGCGCGAGGCCGAGCACGGTCGCCGCGCCGCCCATGTCCTTCTTCATCAGGCCCATCGAGCCGCCGGGCTTCAGGTTCAGCCCGCCGGTGTCGAAGCAGACGCCCTTGCCCACCAGCGTCACCCGCGGCCCGCTCTCGCCATGGCGCATGTCGATCAGCCGAGGCGCGCGCGGCGAGGCGCGCCCGACCGCGTGGATGAGCGGAAACCCCTGCTCGAGCGCGGCCCCCTCGATCACGGTGCAGGCCGCGCCATGGGCCTCGGCGAGCGCGCGGGCGGCGTCGGTCAGCTCCGCCGGCCCCATGTCGGAGGCGGGCGTGTTGATCAGGTCTCGGGTCAGAGCCTCGGCCCGCGCCAGCGCCTCGATCCGCGCCGCGTCGACCCCCTCGGGCGCAATCAGGCGGGCGCCCGGCGCCGGTGCTGCCTTGTAGCGGTCGAAGCGGTAGCCGGCGAGCAGCCATCCCAGCGCCCCCTCCGCCGCCTCGCGCGTGGGCAACTCTGTGGCGAGCGCGTAGGTGCCACCCGGCAGACCGGCCGCCGCCTGCGCCAGGTGAAAACGCCCCCGCGCGCGCTTCGCCGCCGTCCCGTAGCCCGCGACGGCCAGCGCGCCGTCCCCTGTCGGGATCAGATGCGCCTGCCCGAGCGCCCCGGTGAAGCCGACGCGCCGCGCCCAGCCCGCCACCGACTCGTCCCGCGTACCCAGCCAGTCCTCCAGCGCGTCCTCCGAGACGACATGGAGCGGTGTCGCCCCGGGTTCGGGCGCGGCGAAGGCGAGGGCGGCGGCGTCTGGCATGGCGATCCCGTTCGGTCGGCGCGGGGACGGCCCCCGCACGGCCGGACCCTAGCGGCGAGCGCGCCGGGTGCAAGGCAGGGCGGGCCCTGCCCCCGGCGCCCCGCGCGCTGCCCGGCGCTCAACCGCCGGTGCCTTGCACGTCCCACAGCTCGGCCAGCGAGCGGCAAGCGATGCGGTCGAGCCGGGCGAGGGTGGCGCCGAGGGCCGGAGCCTCGCAGCGGGCCGCGCAGGCCGCCACGTCGCCGGCGACGCGGGCTAGCGTTGTCATCCCCACCTGCTCGGCGATGGCGCGCAGGGCGCGCGCGCGACGGGCGAGCTCGGCCCACTGCCCCGAGCGGTGCGGCCCCGACAGGCCGTCGAGGCGCAGCGCCACCTCCTCCATCGCGCGGGCCAGCACCGCATCGGCGCCCTGCGGCCCGAGATCGCGGTAGAGCGCCGCCAGCGCTCCGGCATCGAGCCGCACGACATCGTCATGATTCAGAATGGCCACCTCGCCCACCTCGGCACCTCGTACACGTCGCCCCCACGACGTGCGCAGACTGGGGCAGGGCGGCTGAACAAAGGGTTGCGTCCGCGACACCTGATCCCTCGCATTCGACTCGATTGTCGCCTAACCATGTCCGCTCATGACAGACGCTTCGCCCTCCCGCCTGACGGGCAGCGACCACGCTACCGCGCTCCGGGCGCGGCCCCTTCCGCGCTTTCTCGCCGACCGCTACCGCGGCTGGCGCGCGACCACCTACGCCGACAACAAGGGCTGGCATCGCCGCCTCGCCGAGGAGGGGCAGCGCCCGCGCATCATGGCGATCGCCTGCTGCGACAGCCGCGTGAACGTGAACCAGGTATTCTCGGCCGAGACCGGCGACATCTTCCTGCACCGCAACATCGCAAGCCTCGTGCCGCCCTATGCGCCCGACGGCGATCCCCACGGCACCTCGGCGGCGGTGGAATACGCCGTGCGGATGTTGCGTGTGGCGCATCTGCTGGTGGTCGGTCACTCCGATTGCGGCGGGGTGCAGGGCTGCCACGACATGTGCAGCGGCGCCTCCGCAAGCCTTGGGTAGCCCACCAGCTTCATCGGCCGCTGGCTCGAGATCCTTCGGCCGGGCTACGAGCGGGTGACCGGCATCAACGACCGCCCGGCGCGGCTGCGCGCGCTCGAGAAGGAGGCGGTGGTGACCTCGCTCGAGAACCTCTGGTCCTTCCCCTTCGTGCGCGCGGCGGTCGAGGGCGAGAGGCTGGCGTTGCATGGCCTGTGGTTCGACATCGGCGAGGGGCGGCTCGAGGCCTACGCGCCCGGCGCGGAATTCGCGGCGGTCTGAGGGGGGATGACCTGTCGCCATGGAGCAGGGCAGCGGATCGACCGCGGCACGGATGCCCCGGCGCCAGCCGGCTCGCCCCCGCCCTCCGGGGCCGACCGGAGAGACCGCGCGCGCCCGCCGTCCCGCCCGGCGGCTCGTGCGGAGTGGCCACGGTTCGACCCCGAGGTGCGGCGCACGGGCACGGCGGTGACCTGGAGCCTGCGGGCCGACCTCGGCAGCAGCCCCGGCGACCGGCGTGAGGGCGTCTTCGCCGGCAGCCGGGTCGGAGCGCTCCACGACACGGGCTCCAAATCCTCAGGAATCTCGCCGAGGAGTACTGAGGCGCCGTGCCGCCGCCCTCGCCGACACAGCCCGCGCCGGCAGCAGCCAGCCACCCGGGCATCTCCCTGCCGCGCGACGCCTTGCCTGCGGTGGCTGCCGCCGCCTCAGCTCAGGCCTTCTGCAGAATCCGGTTGCCGAGGAGCTCCGCGATCTGCACCGCGTTGAGCGCCGCGCCCTTGCGCAGGTTGTCCGAGACGACCCAGATGTTCAGCCCGTTCTCGACGGTCGAGTCCTGACGGATGCGGCTGACATAGGTGGCGAAGTCGCCCACGCATTCGACCGGCGTCACGTAGCCGCCGTCCTCGCGCTTGTCGACCACCATCAGGCCGGGGCTTTCGCGGAGGATGTCGCGCGCCTCGTCCTCGTCGAGGAAATCCTCGAACTCGATGTTCACCGCCTCGGAATGGCCCACGAAGACCGGCACGCGCACACAGGTCGCCGTGAGCTTGATCGCGGGGTCGATGATCTTCTTCGTCTCGGCGACCATCTTCCACTCTTCCTTGGTCGACCCGTCGTCGAGGAAGACGTCGATATGCGGGATCACGTTGAAGGCGATCTGCTTCTGGAACTTCGAGGGCGCGACCTCGTCGGTGGGGTTGTAGATCGCCTTGGTCTGGTCCCACAGCTCGTCCATCCCCTCCTTCCCCGCGCCGGAGACCGACTGGTAGGTGGAGACGACGACGCGCTTGATGCGCGCCCGGTCGTGCAGGGGCTTGAGCGCCACCACCATCTGCGCGGTCGAGCAGTTGGGATTGGCGATGATGTTCTTTTCGCGGTAGCCCTCGATCGCGTGCGCGTTCACCTCGGGCACGATCAGCGGCACCTGCGGATCATAGCGATAGAGCGACGAGTTGTCGATCACGGTGCAGCCGGCGCGCGCGGCACGGGGCGCGTATTGCTTGGTCGCGTCCGAGCCGATGGCGAAGAGCGCCATGTCGAAGCCTTCGAAGTCGAACGTGTCGAGGTCTTTCGTCTTGAGCGTCTGGTCGCCATAGCTCACCTCGGTGCCGAGCGAGCGGCGCGAGGCGAGCGCGACGACCTCGTCGGCCGGAAACTGGCGCTCGGCAAGGATGTTGAGCATTTCGCGGCCCACGTTGCCCGTGGCCCCGACGACGGCGATGCGGTAGCCCATGTCTGTCTCCTGAAGGTTGGGCGTGCATGTAGCAGTGGCGCCGGCATGGTTAAAGGGCCGCTCACGCGCCGGCGGTCTCGACGAACTCCATCAACCGGGGCAGGCAGACCGTCGCGAGGTCGTAGCGTTCCACGATATGGGCGCGGGCGGCCTCGCGCAGGTGGGCGTGGCCCTCGGGGTCGGTCAGCGCGGCGATCAGGGCCTCGGCCCAGCCGTCGACGTCGAAGAAATCGACGAGCCGCCCGTTCACCCCGTCCTCGATCGCCTCCTGCACCGGCGGCGTGGCCGAGCCGATCACGCAGGCGCCGAGGCTCATCGCCTCGAGCATCGACCACGACAGCACGAAGGGATAGGTCAGGTAGGCGTGGACCCGCCCGACGCGGAGCAGGTTGACCAGCTCGTCGTAGGGGAGGCGGCCGGTGAAATGCAGGCGAGACAGGTCAAGGCGCCCGTCCAGCTCGCGCAGCATCATGTCCTTCCACGACCCCTCCGCGGGGCGTGGCCCGTAGCCCCCCGTCTCTCCGCCCACCAGCACCACCTGCGCCTCGGGTCGCGCGGCCAGAACCCGCGGCAAGGCCCGCATGAAGGTGTGGAAGCCGCGATAGGGCTCGAGGTTGCGGTTGACGAAGGTCACCACCTCGTCGCCCGCCCGCAGGAGCGGCCCGCCCGGCACCTGGAACGTGGCGGCGGGGTCGGGCGTCAGCCGCGCGGTGTCGACCCCGTCGTGGATCACCCGCATCTTCGCCCTGATCTCGGGCGGAAAGGTGCTCGCCTGCCACTCGGTCGGGGCCATCAGCGCGTCGGCGTCGAGCGCGGCCTGCACCAGGTGCGCCTTGCGCCCCGTCACCCGCACGCGCGAGGCGAAATCCTCGCGCCGGAACTCGGGGTCGAACCCGGTGTCGAGGCCCCTCGCGGCGTAGAGGAACTCGGCGTAGCCCAGATGCCGCGCCTCGGGCCAGACCTCGCGCAGAAAGAGCGTCTCGCCCCAGTTGATGATGCCGAACACCACGTCGGGCACCTCGCCCGTCCGGTCGCGCAGCGTCTTGGCCACCCGCGCCGCCGCCGCCCCGTTGCGCGCATGCTCGACGTAGGAAGCGCCGAGGTCGCGCGTGGGCCCGATCTCGTAGGCGTATCTGACGTGCGGAAAGGGCTGCGGGTTTGGGTTCTTCTCCCATGTCAGGGCGGCCACCTTGTGCCCGGCGCGCTTGAGCGCCGGCGCGAGATGGCGGAACTGCCCCGGAAAGTTGCGGTGGACGAGAAGGACGCGCACGCTCAGGTCACGGCTCTCAGGCCACGGAGGCGCCCGGCGTCAGATTGAACGACGCCCCGATCAGCTTGCGCGTGTAGTCCGATTTCGGGGTCTCGAAGACCTCGCGCGCCGTGCCCGTCTCCATGATGTCGCCGTCCTTCATCACGATCACCCGATGCGACAGCGCCCGCACCACCCGCAGGTCGTGACTGATGAACAGGTAGGCGAGGCCGTAGCGCGCCTGCAGATCGCGCAACAGGTCGACGATCTGCACCTGCACCGTCATGTCGAGCGCCGAGGTCGGCTCGTCGAGCACCACGAGCTTGGGCCGCAGGATCATCGCGCGGGCGATGGCGATGCGCTGGCGCTGCCCGCCCGAAAACTCGTGCGGGTAGCGATCCATCGCCGCAGGGTCGAGGCCCACCTCGGCCAGCATCTCGGCCACCATCTGCCGCTTGTCCTGCCCCTTCTCGACGCCGTGCACGCCGAGGCCCTCCGACACGATCTGCTCCACCGTCATCCGCGGCGAGAGCGAGCCGTAGGGATCCTGGAAGACGATCTGCATGTCGCGCCTGAGCGGTCGCAGCTGGCGCGACTTCCACCCCTGTACGTCGCGCCCCTGAAAGACGATCGGCCCCTCCGACGAGATCAACCGCATCATGGCGAGCGCGAGCGTCGTCTTGCCCGAGCCGGATTCGCCGACGATCCCCACCGTCTCGCCCTTGCGGACCGACAGCGTGGCGTCGTTGACGGCCTTGACGTGGCCCACCGTCCTGCGCAGGAAGCCGCGCTGGATCGGGAACCAGATGCGCAAGCTCTCGGTGCGCACGATCTCTTCGGCACGACTCGCCAAGGCGGGCACCATGCCGGTGGGCTCGGCGGCAAGCAGCTTCTGCGTGTAGGGGTGTTCGGGCGCGCCGAACAGGCGGTCGGTCTCGCCCGTCTCGACGATCTCTCCGTCCTTCATCACGCAGACCCGGTCGGCGATCTTGCGCACGATCCCGAGGTCGTGGGTGATGAACAGCAGGCTCATGTTTTCCTCCTGCTTGAGGTCGTAGAGCAGATCGAGGATCTGCGCCTGGATCGTAACGTCAAGGGCCGTCGTCGGCTCGTCGGCGATCAGAAGGTCGGGGCCATTCGCCAGCGCCATCGCGATCATCACGCGTTGCCGCTGTCCGCCCGACAGCTGGTGCGGGTAGGCCTTGAGTCGCCGCTCGGCATCCCCGATGCCGACCTTCTCCATCAGTTCCAGCACCCGCCTGCGGGCGGGTTCGCCGACCAGACCCTGGTGCAGCGCGAGGCTCTCCATGATCTGCTTGTCGAGGGTGTGCAGCGGATTGAGCGAGGTCATCGGCTCCTGGAAGATGAAGCTGATGTTGTTGCCCCGGATCTTCATCAACTCGGACTCGGAGCGCCCCCGCATCTCTTGCCCGCGGTAGAGCACCGAGCCGCCGACGGTGGCGTTGTCGCCCAAGAGCGACACGGTCGACAGCGCCGTGACCGACTTGCCCGACCCCGACTCGCCCACAAGCGCCACGGTCTCGCCGTCGCCCACCTCGAACGACACGCCCTTCACGGCCGGTATCTCCACCCCATCCTGCCGGAACGACACCGACAGCTCGCGCACCTGCAAGAGGCTCATGCCGCGCCCTCCCGATCTCTCGCCACGTCCACTCCCATCATCTTGGCGAAAATACTCCGCGGGGGTGCGGGGGTGCGAAACCCCCGCTCCGACGGTGCAGTCCCGCGCGCCCTCACCCACCCGTGTGCTCTCACCGGAATGTCTTCCGCGGGTCGAAGGCGTCGCGCACGCCCTCGAAGATGAAGACGAGCAGCGACAGCATGATCGCGAAGGTGA